>FWPV01001869.1_pt1 | contig 54450 bp, 51 predicted proteins | sample 2228371 | NCBI WGS metagenome assembly FWPV01 (sample SAMEA103939776, study PRJEB20133) | metagenome
AGCTTCTCACCGCACTTAGCCATTCCCCCACCGGACTTAATCCGCTTCCGGTCAGGCTCAATTGGGACATCAGCGACCTTTGTCCAACCAAAAGTCGGCGCCTCAACCCGCACTTGACCGGTTCGCTTGTCATTATTTGGATTCTGGTCTCCAAATAAGGCGGTTGTGCATTTCGTGGCATAATTACCAGCGGTCGCCTCCCAAGGAGAGAATGGACACTCAATCTCATTCTCCGGAGGAAGACCTTCAACATAGAAGGAGTCTAAATAGACCTCTTTGGCCGAAGAGATTGAGAAGTAGACCCAAAAACTCTCGGTATTCTGTCCGTAGTTATAGACCCGCGCCTTCGGAATGACCGAACCCGGTGGCATCACTCCGGTTGGGGCAACGATTTGGAGAACTCCAACGTCGTGCTCAAATCTCTGGACGGTAAACTGAGCACTCACCGTATCATTTTCGGGATTATTGTCGGTCGCCAAATAGGTTGAGCAACGAGCGGTATAAGAGCCGACTTCCGCTGTCCATTCTCTAAACTCAAGAACTAAGGAAGTATTGGGCGAGAGGTCGGTGATTGTCTCCTCATCGGAATAGACCTCACTTCCACCGAGGAAGATTTTAAATATCGCCTTGAAGTTCTCTGGGAGATTACCATAGTTTCTAACCCTCGCCTGGGGGACGACCGGACCGGGTGAGATGATTCCGACCGGGGAGAGGATTTCTTCGGAGCCCACATCGTGGATTGCCTGGACTAAGCAGGAGCCGGTATAGAGGTCATTACTCGGGTTCTCATCTCCTTCTAAGGCGGTTCGGCAATAGGTGGTATAAGAGCCTTCGGTTGCATTCCAGGTGTTAAACTCAATTGTATCCTCTTCACCGCTTCCGAGGGTGATATCCCGAAAATCGGAATAGATGGTATCCGAGCCAAAGATTATTCGGAAGTAGACCGGAAATGTCTCGGGATTGTCGCCATAATTCTTCACCCTTGCCTTCGGGATATGGGAGCCGGGTGGAATTGTGCCAACCGGAGAGAGGATTGATATTACCCCAACATCCCTAACGACCGGCGGGGGGAAGTAGTATGGGTGCCAGAAGCCGATGTAGGCGATATAAGAAGGGTTTGTAATCTTGCCAATCGTCGTCTGTCCGAAACTCCCTTTGAGGATATAACTGGCATTCGCCATCTCCTTTCCGCCGTCATCTAAGACATCATTCTTCAGGATGTAGTTCTGGGCGAGGAGGGTGGAGAGGAAGACAAAGGGCAAAAGATATTTCAACCGATTCATCTCATCCTCCTTTCACATAACCCCTCCTCTCTATTCCTTAAGGAGCGGAGCTGGTCTCGCCTCAACCGCTTTTGCCTCCGTAGTGGTCGTTGTTGGTTTCGCCTCAACCGCTTTTGTCTCTAATGGTGGCGGTGCATCCGGGAAGCGGAGATGCTCATAGCCCTTCCACTTTCCTAAGACCCGGTAAGAGAATCGGGCATTGCTTCTGCCGTTTTTTAGCTCATAGACATCAAAGCCGGTTCTATCCTTCTTCACATAGACACCGTTGCAGTCATCTTCTAACTGGACGAAGACCTTCAACGAGTAATTCTCATTGACCGTGATGCAGTCTAAGAAGAGCGGGTCTAAGTTAATTCGGCAGTGTCCGTTGACCAGTTGACCTTCGCCGACATCCTCAAAGTATGCCTCCGGCATCTCTGGGGCAAAGAGGCTCTTCTTTCCTCTTTTCGTCTCCATAATCGTTGAGACAGTTCCGCTGCCAGCTATCTTGTAGGCAACTGTTCCTGAATTATAGGCAACATAGGCGTAGGTTCCGCCTCCTTCAGTGAAATAGCCTCCGCCTCTTGCTCCTGAGGTATTATTCGCCCGACCATAAACTCCAAATGCGGTTCCAGTGAAGGCACCACCACTACCAGCAGTGAGATAATAACCGCCTGTATTATTTCCCACACCAATAATCCCCGTGCCGCTGGTATTGGTATTAGTTCCGTATAATCCAAATCCAGTAGCAGTGGCACTTGTGCCGAAGGCCCCTACGTTTCCAGTGAAGGCACCACCACTACCGCCAGAGAGATAGGTCCCGGAGAGGTTATTTCCCACACCAATAATCCCTGTGCCGCTGGCATTCCGGTTAAAGGCATATACACCGCATCCCGGACTCGCGGCATTTGCGGTAAACGCCCCCCCGCTACCGTTTGCAAGATAACTGCCGGTTGTATTATTTCCAACGCCAATAATCCCTGTGCCGCTGGCATTGGTATTAAGAGCCCCGACGCCAAATTGAGAGCCAGATGACGCTGTCCCGTAGACACCGTAACTATAAGTTCCACCCACGCCAAAAATCGCCGGTGCTGCGGAAGTGGCGGTTACACCATAGAACTGTTGAGCCCGACCCGAACCAGAAATCCAGAAGTTACCGGTTTGGGCAGAAGTAGACTGATTTAAGATATATCTGCCATCGGTGTAACTAGTATTGAGAGCGACCGTTCCGGTTGTTGTGATGGGATTCGGTGTGCAGGTAATACCAGTTCCCTGACTTATCGAGGTCACCGTTCCAGCTTGTAGGGTTATGTTAGTCGCATTGGTGACCCGACCCTGGGCATTCACGGTAATCTGGGGAATCTGAGTAGCACTCCCATAAGTTCCAGCCGAGACACCGCTATTGGTTAGGTCAGCATCAGTAATCGTCCCATCAAGAATCATCGCGCTGGTGATTGAGTTCGCTTGGTTCTCATTCACATACCGCCCGTCTCCGTAAGTCTCGTTGAAACTCAAGGTGACATCGCCCGAAGAGCCGCCGCCGCTTAGACCGGTTCCAGCAAAGACGCCGGTAATATCACCAGGAGCAAAATTCAATTTCTCTGGCCCAATCGTGTTATTGGCGATGTCGCTGCCGGTAATCGTCCCGTCCGCAATCTTTGCCGAATTGACCGCACCGGTGGCGATGGTCAGCGCCCAGGTCCCAGAGACATCGCCCGAACCGGTAACATCCCCGGTATGGGTTAAGGAGTGGGTGTGGGGTCCAACGGTCGGGGTCTGCCAAGTGGGTGGGGTTGAAGAGCCGGTTGAGGTGAGGACCTGACCAGAATTAGAGCCCGAAGGGTCAATCTTTGCCAAGGTCACATTCGCATCCGCAATCTTAGCGGTCGTCACCGCATTGTTCTGAATCATTGCGGTTGAGATGGCATTTGGCTGATTCTCATTCACCCACCGGGCATCCAACTGGGACTTCGTCTCACCCTCCAACTTGTCCGCATCAATCGTCTTATAAGAGAAACCGACCGCAGTAATCTCGGTCCTTGGTGAGAGGGGAGTCCCACCAATCACCAACTCCAACCACCGCTGCGCCCCAGGAGTGAAGACATCCTCTGGAATCGGTCCTAAGACGAGATTGAAGAGACCGTTCTCCACAGCCACGGTTTGGTCTTGACTCCAGAGTTGGTTGCCACCGCTTTGCGCATCGTAAATCCGGAAGGTCATTGAAAGGGATGGATTGGTTATCGGATTGCCGGCGTTGTCGGTTAGATACCCCTGGTAGTTAATTCTTTGGGGTATCGCATCCTCGCCCAAAAGGGCGACCTTCTCTACCTTGTTCTCCAATGCCCAAAGGAAGGCGAAGAGAACAAGGGAAAAGAGAGCGGTTCTCCTAAACATATTCACCTCCTTAGTGGACAAAAGACTTGAATGGTTAACCCCCTTCTCGGTCAATCACTAAAAAAAATCTTTTAATTGATTTTATTCTCTCTCTTGGCTCTAAGACCCGGTCCATCTTTTTATATTATACACAAAAAAGAAAAAAAGTCAAGGGCTCGCTTCTAATTGGAGAGGGACTGGCAGGGTGCCGATTGTTAATAGTAAATTTACTCATTAAAAATGTTTCTCCCCAGGAAACCTCAACCAAAAGAATTAGGGTTGGGTTTAGGCCTTTGCTTAAACCATTTCTTAGGCTGAGGCCTAAGCCAAAGATTAGGCTTTCCCTTAAACCTTTCCTTAGATTTTGAATTAGACTCTCAATTGGGCTAAAGATTAAACCTTTCCTTAGAAAAAGGTTTAGATTAAAAGTTAGACCTTTGGCTAAACCTTATTTTAGGCTTTTCCTTAAACTTTAAATTAGACCAGAGGTTATGCCCCCTGTATCGCCCACCCCTTTTTATAAAGAAAATCCCCTCCTGACCGAGATTATTTCTTAGACTCCGCTTCTGAAGTCCCATAAAAGTCCTATATAAATATAGAGTAAAAAATACCCCAAAATCTTACACCTAACTTTAAAGTGCCGAAAAAATCGGCAGTGATGCCGAAAAAATCGGCATTACCCGATAATAATAAAAAGATTTATTTTGCAGGTTATTGAATTCTAATAACTTATTATTTTATTAAGTTTGGCACAATTTTTGCATAATTAAAAGTGTAGGGTCTCTCAGAAGCTAAGAGGGTGCCGAAAAATTCTGGCACTCTGGAGGGAAGGGGCGAAAGCCCCTTCTCATTTTTCTTTTGCAGAGATAATATACCATCTCTTATCTTCCTTTATGAAAAATAACAAAAATGGCGAAGAATATATTAACTCCTCCCCATAATTTATGTCCCGACCAAAGACCCGAACCAAAAGACTGCATTCCGCAAAAGGAGGTTTCAGGACTACCCTTCGGAGAGGGAGAAAGACCTTTATCTCGTCATAAATTTGAAAATTCCTCCGCAAAAGGAAGATTATCCGGTAGTAGTCATTACCCCAAGCGTCAAGATAATCGGGTGAGAGAATTTCGGAAATCTTCGGCAAATTCTCTCTCTCCACCGCCCTCCTCCCCTCTTCCACCAGACGCAAAATTTTCTCTTTTTCTGAAGGAAATAGAATTTTTATCAAAATCAAAAAGACAAAAGCAAGGAAGAAAAAGAGAAGAGATACCTTAATTAGATTTTTCAATCCCGCAAAATGAGAGCCCCTAACCCTTCCTCCCCAATCGGAAAGAGTTTTGGAGAACGAATCGGTGAGGAAGGGGGTTGAAAGAAAAGGGCTAAAGAATCGTCTGGGGAATAACGGAGGAGATTAAAACCGAGTCTCTTTAACTCCTTTGGGTCGCCTTTGAAGAAGTTAGAAAATGGGAGAGCCATCTCCAACTGCCAGTGATCCGACCCGACCTTTGTCTTTAATTGATACCTCCCCCTCCACTCTCTTCGCCGGTAGCGCTCCCTCTCTTTCACGTACCGCCCATCGGCAATAAAACCAAAAGGGTTTATGGAGATTTCAAAGATTGTATCGGAAGTTAGAGAGAGAAAAAAAGAGGCAAAGTCATCTTCCTTGATTTGACCATCTTGCTCCCGGACCCTTGCCTTAATCTGCTTCTCATAATTTCTCAGCCCGAAATACAGGTTCACCGTGTCAAACCCGAAAAAGAGGTTTGAGTTCAATTTGCTCTTCTCCCCTTTTTCATCACTGAAAAGACTGAGACCAGTTTGCCACTCCCGAAGTTCGCCGTCAATAACCGGTGTTGGGCTAACTTGGGTAATTGTGACCGCTCGCTTTAAGGGAAGGGATTTCGTTATCACCTCTTCCTTCCCCTCTTCCTTGGGATAGGAAAAGATAAACTTGGGTAAAGGGAAAATCTCGCCCTTCGTCGTAATCGTGAAAGGGAAAAAGCCCTTACCCCGGGGCTCAAGATAGAATTTTGCCTTCGGCGGTGAGACCTCCCAAGAATAGGGGAGCCACCGAATTTCTCCTTTTATCTCATAAGAGAAGGGATTGGTCAAGGAAACCCCTATCTCCTCCCTCCCCGCCTCCCCCCGCAAATTAAAAGGCGAGATGAAAATTGCCTTGCTTTCCAATACCTCCTCTTGCTCAATCGCTTTAAGGGTGACAAAATCCGGGGGAAGGATTGAACCCGGTCTAATCAAGAGAATTTTCACTTGATTCTTCTCTACCTCCACCAGGAGATAATTGGGAAATCCACCTCGTTCCTCGTCGGTCTCCCATTTCAACCTTGCCCCGGTTGGTCCAACCTGAAAATAATGGATACTGTCCATAAAATGATAGGTATAGAAGCAGTCAGCGCCCGAAAAGAAGTAGCGAACCCGATGACGTTTTAAGAGACCGTGGAGACCCCACTTCTCTTTGAGAACCCGCCAATAGGGACGGTGACCGAAAAGAAATGTGTGTTTCGCCCTCCGGGCTTGCGCCAAATCCTCCCTCAACCAATCAATCATCTCCTTGGGAACATCGGAATATTTGGGGAAACGGGAGAAGTCTAAGAGGAGAAAGTGGCAATTGTTGTAGTCGAAAGAATAGTAGGTTTTATTAAAGTAGCGGAGATAAATCTCCTCGGACTTCTCATCCCATATATCTTCACTCCCCGGACAGAAATGATAAGGGATGCCCAAAGAGGAAAACCTCTTGCTGATATACTCCCACTCCTTCTTAATCTCAATCGTATCCTTAATTCGCCCCCGAATTAAATTCCCCAGGTGGATGACAAAATCTGGTTTAATTACCGCCAACTCCTTCATCACCGTCTCAAAGAGATCCTTGGAGGCTAAGGGGGTTCGGTCCCCAAGGACGCAGAACTTAAAACCATAGAGGTTGAAGGTTAGAATTAAGGAAAGAGAAAACCGAATCATCCCTAAAACATTCCGCCATCAATCCGGATTACTTGCCCGGTAAGATAGGAGGCGAAATCGGAGGCTAAAAAGAGACAGAGGTTTGCCACCTCTTCCGCCTTTCCCGCTCTCCCCATCGGGATACTTTTCAGGTAGCGCTCCTTAACCTCCAGGGGCAACTTCTCGGTCATCGGCGTCTCAATGAAACCCGGGGCGATAACATTGACCGTGATATTCCGGGAAGCGACCTCCTTAGCCACCGACTTGCTAAAACCGATAATCCCCGCCTTCGCCGCTGCATAATTCGCCTGTCCCGGATTACCCATCTCGCCAATCACCGAAGAGATGTTTATTATCCTTCCCCACTTCTCCTTTAGGAGATACTTCAAGGTGGCTTTCGTAAAATTAAAAACCCCTTTGAGATTTACCGCTAAGACCTTATCAAAATCCTCTTCCTTCATTCGCAAAAGCAGGGTATCCCGAGTGATACCGGCGTTATTCACCAAGATCTCAACCCCACCAAAGTCAGAAGCGATCTTGTCCACGACTCTCGTCACCTCAAGAAAATTTGTCACATCCACCTTGTAGGCCAATCCCTTTGCCCCAACGATTTCCACTTCTTTCCTCGTCAAATTCGCTGCCTCCTCGTCAATATCACAAACCGCCACCAAACCACCAAACTCCCCAAACTTCTTAGCGATGGCTTTCCCGATTCCTGAACCGGCTCCAGTAACAATTATCCTCTTACCCTTAAAATTAAACATAGACCCTCCAGTTAAAGATTAACGGACAAGACTAAAAAATCCCCGCCGGCGCTCAACCCGCCTCTCCCCTTCTACCTCAATCACATAAAAGTAGAGACCTCCCGCCACCTCTCTCCCCCTCTTATTTTTTAAGTCCCAGGAAGCGGTTCTTGATTCTCGCTCCCCTTCAACCGTCCTGACAAATTCCCCAGAGAGGGTGTAGATGTGAACCCGAAATGGTGGGCGCTCCTTCACCCTTTCCGTATCCGAAGGGCAATAGTAAATCTTCAATGAATCCCTCTCTTTCCTCTTCACCATTGGGTTGGGAAAGGCGTAGAACTCTCCCAAAAGAATTGGGGTGATTGCCAAATCCGCGCTCATCGCTTCCCCATAAGAGGAGATGTTCTTTATCCGAACGCCACTCGGTAGACCACGGTAAAAATCAGAATTCGGGATAGAATACTCGGTCAGACCCATCGTGTCGTCTCGCCACAAATCGCTCGTCTCGCCCCAAGAGTTTGCCGGAAGGGAAAAACCCGATTTTTTGGGTCGGAGAATTCCAACCAAGGGGCTCCTCTCATTATCATTTCCCGTTTGCCTCTCATCAATATGCAAAATGAGAAGCCCGGAACCGGGTAAGCCAAGGTCAAACTTCTTCTGATACCGGTTCTCAACTAAGAAGTATTCACCAATCCCCGGGCAATCCCAAGACCAATCAACGCCCAATGGATTCGCCAAGAGGCGATAGGCAAATGGACTGTCGCTGACCGCCGGGAAGAGAGCATTCCCTTTCTCCGTGAGCCACCCCTCTTGCAAGGAATCTGGGGTCAACCAACCCAAAAGATACTTGCACCAGGCATTGGGATGAACTGGGGAACTCCCGGGTAGAGAAGATTGGTCTCGCCGCGCCCAACTCCCGGCCGCCATTAAACAGAAAATGCCCAATCCGGAACTGGAATAGTCGGTATCGTATAAATCCGGTAATCCCAAGATATGCCCATACTCGTGGGCAAAGACCCCAATCGTTATTAAACGACCGTTAGCAAATCTCTCCGGTTGGACGGTATAGGCATCAATATAAACACCATCATCCGTCAAATAACTACCCGGACACCCTTGGGAATTATCGGAGAGTTGCCACTTGTGGGACCAAAAGTCTCTCTTATCGCCAGTCTCCTCAGCTCCTGGTCCGGCGTGGACGAGAAAGATATTATCAACGTAACCATCGCCATCGTTATCAAATTCTCGGAAATTTATCTGGTGGTCGATCTTTAAAATCAAATCCCAAATCAACCCTTGGGAGTTATTGGGAAAGTCCCGAAAGAGACCGAAAGAATCTCCGACATAAAAATTATAATTTTTATCCAGCCTCACCCATTCGGTAATCTCGCCCTCTAAAAGGAGATTCCCATAAGATATTTCCTGATAATAAGCCCGCAAAGAATAATCGTCCTCCCCAAAGAGGAGGTTTTGAAATTCACCAGAAGCATAGTGATGGGGATTGTCGGGAAAGTCAGAAAGGATAACTACATTTCTCCTCACCTCCCCTTTAACCCTCTTCACCCCCTCCGGCTTCTCCACGCCCCTTGGGAATCTTATCTTCGGAATCTCTTTTTCCGAAAAGGGATTAGGTGGAACGGCGTAGTAAAAATGGAAAACGATTAGAAGAAAGGCTAATTTTTTAAGCGAAAACCTCACTGCTCGGTGTTTCTCTCTTCCTCCCTTGAATCAATTCGGCAATCTTCTCTAAGAGAGAAGGGACATCGGTCGGTTTGAAAACATAGGCATCCGCCCCCATCTCCAAACCCCGTTCCCGGTCTTGCGCCGTGGTGCGAGCGGTGACAACGATGATTGGAATCTGTTTGGTCATATCACTCATCTTCAAAAGCCGGCAGACAGTATAGCCATCCAATTTGGGGAGCATCAGGTCAAGTAAGATCAAGTCGGGCTTTTGGGAACGGGCGAGGCTCACCGCCCCCAATCCATCCCCGGCCAGGATCACCTCATAACCCGCCTCTTCCAGACGAAATTTCAGCAACTCTTTTAAGTTCGCTTCGTCCTCAACCAAAAGAATCTTCTTTCTCTCTTCCGAATTTTGGCTCACTCCTCCTCCCCCATCTTAAAAGATTGAAACTCCTATCTTCTCAATTCCCGATGAACCGCCCACCCCGGATCGGCGCAAAGGTAAGACAAAAATAAAAGTTGCCCCAGACCCAATTTTACTCTCAACCCAGATGTCGCCCTTGTGGAGATGAATAAACTCTTTAACAATCGCCAATCCCAACCCCACGCCCTTAACTCCTTCCAAGGGTTCTCCCCGCTCAAACATCTCAAAGATTTTATCCCGATTCTCTTCATCAATCCCAGGTCCGAAGTCGGTAACCGAGACCAAAAGATACTTTTCAAAAAGCGACAGACCGCGCTGACGGATAATTTCGTCATCCGAGGAAAGAACCTTGGCTCGGACAATTACCTTCCCCCCCATCGGCGAAAATTTGATGGCATTATCCAAAAGGTTTATCATTACCGAAGACAATTGGTCTGGGTCAGCCAGAAAAGATGGTATGTTATCGGAAATTTCCTTAATGATCTCGATGCTATTCCTTTGGATAAATAGTTGCAGACTACTTATCGCCTTCTCAATTATCTCTCTAATATCCGTCTCTTTCCCCCGGAGGGAGACCTTCCCCCGGACAATTCGGGAGGCATCAATCAGGTTATCGGCAATCCTCTTCAGCCGAGTTATCTCCTCGGAGGCAAGTTTCAAAAACCGCCGGTGAATCGCCTCCAATCTCTCGCTCGCCTTCTCTTCCAAAATCGTGATTGCCTCCTTTATCGTCGCCAAAGGGTTAATGATTTCATGGGATATCTTCCCCAAGATATCAGTCTGACTCCGTTCCATCTCTTTCCAGAAACTGATGTCCCGAAAATAGAGAATTAATTTATTCTTCCCCTTCCCTAAGGGAAAGATTCGGAGTTCGGTCTCTAACTCCTTCTTCTCTTTCGTGAATAGAGAGAGCTCTAAGTGAATCGGGAAGATAATGGAAGACGGTTGATTGACGACCAGATTGATTAAGGATAAATTCTTCTCGCTCACCAACTGGGCAAGAGGGCGATTGATTAACTCGTTATGACTAAAGCCCGTCATCTCTTCTAAACGCCGGTTATGAAAGAGAATCTTGCCCTGCTCAACAATCGCAATCCCATCAATTGTCCCATCAACTATCTCCTCACAAAGGCTCTTCTCTAATCTCTCCGCCTCTTTCTCGGGAAAAGAGACCAGAATGAGATTCCGACCAACTCCCTTAATCTCGGATAGGGGCGAGATTATAATCTTCACCGGCAGAGACCCCTTTGGGGTTGAAAAACGGGTGGTCAAAGTAAGGCTCCCCTTACCAATACTCCGTCGCTGCTCTTTAACCCAACGGGAATCCTGGGGCGGAACAAAACCTAACCAGTCTTTACCCACTATCTCTTCCAAAGAGAGAAAACCAGAATGGTCTAAAAAGCCTTTGTTCGCATAAATAATCTTACCTTCCTTTCCTTCAATAAAGATCGGATAGGGAAGGGAATCTAAAATCTTAAACTCTCCCCGGTCAATCATCTTAACTCGTATTTTACCAGAAGAGAGTTTTTTGTCAATAGGGCGGTCAAACCCCAAAAGGATTCATTGGTCGGTTGACTTAAAATCGTTTTTCCTTTATTTTAGCGTTGATGAAAGTTAGGGTTTTGGAAATCGGTAGCGGTCAAAGACCGTATTTGGGAAAGGAAGGAGAAGAAGTCTTGCACTTAGATAAAACTCCTTTTCCGGATGTGGAGGTAGTTTGGGATTTAGAGAACACCCCCTACCCTTTCCCCGATGACACCTTTGATAAAATTATCGCTCGCCACTGCTTAGAACACATCTCGGACACAGTGAAGGTGATGAACGAATTGTGGCGAATTGGAAAAAATGGGGCTCGGGTCTTTATCCAAGTTCCCTATTACTCCTCCTATCTCGCCTTCCAAGACCCAACCCATCAGCGATTTTTCCACGAAAACACATTTAACTATTTTACCGAAAAGGGACCTCGCCCCTTGCCAACGGCGAAAACCTTCTCCCGCCTCTCCCTTAAATATCACTACCAGTATCCAGCCCTTTTCTCGTTTTTTGATGGTTGCTTCCCCTTTTTGAGTCGCTTTTTAAGGAATCACTTCCTCAACGTTGTTAAAGAGATTGAGGTTGAGTTAATGATTGTGAAATGATTGAACTTGATGGCTCTTTTGGTGAAGGCGGTGGTCAAATTCTCCGCACCGCCCTCGCCTTAGCCGCAATTTTAAGAAAGCCCTTCACTATCAGGAATATCCGGAAGGGAAGAAAGAGACCCGGTCTCGCCGCCCAACACCTCACCACGGTGCGCGCCGTCGCCAAAGTTAGTAATGCCCAACTAGTCGGTGACCAATTTGGTTCGGAATCCCTTAATTTCATTCCTGAGGGCATCCGAGCCGGCAAATATGAGTTTGATGTCGCTGCGGAGAAAGGAAGTGCCGGCGCGGTAACCCTCGTTGCCCAATCCCTCCTCCCCGTCCTTTTCTTTGCCCAACAGGAATCAGAAGTAAAATTAAGAGGCGGGACCCATGTCCCATTCAGCCCAACCTTTGACTATCTAAAAGAAATCCTCTTGCCCACCATTAAAAGATTGGGCTACGAGGCGGAGGCGGAGATAATCCGTTACGGCTTCTATCCCGTGGGCGGCGGCGAAATAACGATTAAGACAAAACCATTCTCGCCAAACAAGTGCCATCTCTCTTCCGAGACAAAGAGAGGGGAGTTAAAGTCACTAAAAATAACCTCCCGGGTAGCAAACCTTCCCTTAAGTATCGCCGAAAGGCAAGCGAGAAGGGCATTGGCCCTCTTAACCCCTCATTTTAAGGTTGACGAGGTGATAACGGAAATCTGCCCAGCCAATTCTTCCGGAACCTACTTGTTTATCAAAGCCACTTTCCCCAATGCGGTTTCCGGCTTCTCCTCCCTTGGGGAAAAGGGAAAACCGGCGGAGAGGGTGGCCGAAGAAGCGGTAGACGAGTTTCTCAAATACCTAAAGACCGAGTCTCTTTTTGACCCTCATCTCGCCGACCAGATTTTACTATTCCTCGCCTTAATCACCGATACCCAAAGAAAGGGAACCTTCTCTTTCACCACCAGTCAAATTACCAATCACCTCATCACCAACATCTGGACGATAAAGAGATTCCTGGAAGTAGAAATCACCTTCAGCGGGGAACTGGGGAAAGTTGGCCGGGTGGTGGTAAACCCTCAAATTTAACTCTACTCAGAAAATTTGCGGAGTGGGAAGTTTCGGTTTAGGCAATCGGTGGGTTATCAATTGGTTGGCTTAAAAAGGAGGTTGAGATGGAATGGGTGCCCAAAACCGATTTCGCCACTCCGCAAATTTCGCAATCGGGTAAATTATATTGCCTTTTCCATATCGGTCAACTACCAGATACCAGTTCGGAGATATTCGTCAATCGCGCGCGCCGCTATCCGACCAGCCCCCATGGCTAAGATGACCGTCGCCGCTCCAGTGACGATATCCCCCCCGGCAAAGACCCCCCTCTTCGTTGTCTTTCCCGTCTTTTCGTCGGCAACGATATTTCCGTGCTTGCCAATTTCTAAACCGGGTGTCGTTTGAGGAATCAACGGGTTTGGACCCTGACCGATCGCACAGACAACGGTATCAACCGGAATCCAAAACTCTGAGTCCGGACAAGGGATTGGTCTCCGCCGACCCGAGGCATCTGGTTCCCCCAGTTTCATCTTGATACACTCCATCTCCTTAACCCAACCCCGCTCATCAACTATATACCGGACCGGCAAAGTAAGGAGATGAAACTCGACCCCTTCCTCTTCGGCTCGGATAATCTCTTCAATCCGGGCCGGCATCTCCTCCCGACCCCTCCGGTAGATAATCATTGCCTTCTCCGCCCCTAAGCGCAAAGCGGTCCGAGCCGAATCCATCGCCACATTCCCGCCACCAATCACCGCTACCCTCTTGCCTCTAATCACGGGTGTGTCATATTCGGGAAAGAGATAGGCCTTCATCAGATTGACCCGAGTTAGATACTCATTAGCCGAATAGACTCCGGAGGCATTCTCTCCGGGGATATTCATAAACCAAGGGAGACCAGCCCCGGTGCCAACAAATACCGCATCAAAATCGGATAGGAGCTCATCAACCGTCTTTATCTTACCAACCACGAAATTCAGGATAACTTTCGCTCCTAGCGCCTTCACAAACTCCACCTCCCTCTGGACGACTGCCTTGGGTAGACGAAATTCGGGAATCCCATAAACCAGAACGCCACCTGGTTTATGGAGCGCCTCAAAGACCACCACCTCGTGACCCAGCTTCGCCAAATCACCCGCCACGGTAAGTCCTGCTGGTCCGGAGCCGACAACCGCCACTTTCTTTCCGGTTGGGCGTGGCTTCTCCGGGATTTCCACTCCCCCTTGTTCCGCCTCCCAGTCCGCAATAAATCTCTCTAAACGTCCAATCGCACAAGGCTCATATCTCTTCCCCAAGAGACAAAACTTCTCACATTGCTCCTCTTGGGGGCAGACCCGACCACAAATCGCCGGCAAGACATTCTTCTCTTTTAATATCCGAATCGCCCCCCGGAAGTCTCTCTCCCTTATCTTAGCAATGAAACCAGGGATATCAATCTCAACCGGACAGCCGCCAACACAGGGCGGTTTCTTACAAGCGAGGCACCGGCTCGCCTCTGAGACCGCCTCCGCTTCGGAGTAGCCAAGAGGAACCTCGTTGAAGTTCTTGATCCGGACCTCCTTCGGCTGTTCCCGCATCCGCACTTTTTTCTCTCTAACCTTCATATCCTTTCTCCTCCCTTATCTGGTGGGTCTTTTCCTAAACCTTATCGCTTCCGCAACTTTTCTTCAAAGAGTTCCCAAGAGACCTTCTCTTCCTTTTGATAAGTCTTTAATCGGGCCGAGAGGAGTTCATAATTGACCTTATGCCCATCAAATTCCGGTCCATCAACACAGGCGAATTTCGTCTCGCCCCCAACCTCCACCCGGCAGACCCCACACATCCCCGTGGCATCAAGCATTATCGGATTGAGACTGACAATCGTCGGGATATTATAACTCTTGGTCAACTCCGCCACGGCCTTCATCATCGGCACTGGTCCAATGGCAATCACCCTCTCAATCTTCTTCCCTTCTTGGATCAAGTTCCTTAAGGCATCCGAGACAAAGCCCTTTTGCCCATAACTCCCGTCATCGGTTGTGATATAAAACTCAGCGCATAAAGATTTAATCTCCTCTTCCATAATCAGAAGTTCTTTGGAACGGGCGCCGATTATCCCAATGAGGTAATTTCCCCGCTCGCTTAATGCCTTTAAGACCGGATAGATGACCGCTGTCCCAACCCCCCCACCAATTCCGCAGACATTACCGAAGAACTCAATCTCCGAGGGCTTACCGAGTGGTCCGACGAAGTCAAGGATCTCATCCCCCTCATTCAAAAGTCCCAATTGCCTAGTTGATTTACCGACCTCTTGGAAGATAATCCGCACCGTGCCTTCCTGGGGAGAAGTTTCCGCAATCGTTAAGGGAATCCTCTCCCCCTCTTCGGAGGTCCGCAAGACAACAAACTGTCCGGGAAGTGCCTTTTGGGCAATGAGGGGAGAGTGGACGAAAAACTCCTTAAGCCCGGGTGCTAAGACCCGCTTCCTTAAAATTTTTGCCATTTAGAATTAATTAGACCCAACCCCGGAGTCGCATCGCTTCCGCCACCCTCTGGACCGCAACTAAATAGGCGGCCGTCCTCATATCCACCTTCTTCTCTTCATACATCTTCACCACATCCCAAAACGCCTTGGTCATCTTCGCATCCAGCCGTCGGTGAACTGTCTCCAAGGACCAGTAATCACCAGTAATATTCTGGATCCATTCAAAATAAGAGACCGTCACCCCACCACCGTTGCAGAGGAAGTCAGGGATGACAAAGACCCCATTCTTATAAAGAATCTCATCCGCCTCCGGGGTCGTTGGACCATTCGCCGCCTCGGCAATAATCTTCGCCTTGATTCGGTGGGCATTCCTTTCGGTAATCACATTCTCCAGGGCTGCTGGCCAAAGGACGGTCACCTTCAATTCCAAAATCTCCTCGTTCGTTATCTTCGTCGTATTCGGAAAACCGACGACGCTTCCGGTCTTATTCTTATGCTCCAAGACCTTAATTGGGTCTAGTCCTTTCTCGGAATAAATCCCACCCTTAGAATCCGAGACCGCCACAATCCTGGCTCCAAAAATCTCTCTTGAGAGATAAGCGGCATAATATCCGGCATTCCCGTATCCCTGAATTGCCATCGGGGCATCACTTAGGTCAATCTTTAGATACTTCGCCGCCTCCCTGGTTGTATAGATTCCACCGCGAGCGGTCGCATCATTCCTACCCAATGAACCGCCAAGGGGGATTGGCTTACCGGTTATCACCCCGAAGGCATTATAGCGCACGATATTAGAAAACTCATCCATCATCCAAGCCATAATCTGGGGGTCGGTATAGACATCCGGAGCTGGGATATCCTTCTCCGGACCAATGAAATCGCCCAAAGCCCGGATATAACCTCTGGCCAACCTCTCCTTTTCCCCAGGACTCATCTCCTTTGGATTGCAGACCACCCCACCCTTACCACCCCCATAAGGCAAATCCGTAAGCGCTGTCTTCCAGGTCATCCAGGCAGCAAGTGCCCTCACCGTATCAATCGTCTCCTCGGGATGAAACCGGATTCCACCTTTACAGGGTCCACGGGCATCGTTATACTGCACCCGAAAGCCCTTAAATACCTTCACCTCACCGGAGTCCATCCGCACCGGGAAGGTGATGTGCATCTCCCTCATCGGTTCCCGGAGAAGTCCGTGGGTAGCGGAGTCCAACTTTAAAATCTTCGCCGCGCGATCTAACTGCTCCTGGGCAATCTTAAAAGGATTCAACTCTTCGGTCGGCTTCTTCGCCCTGACCGCCTTCTTGGCGTTACTCTTCATAATCTCCTCCGTCAATTTCCTAATAAACGGGAAGTATAATGAAAATTTTTTATTTTTCAAGTAATAGACCAATGGTGAAAAAATCCTCAGCCCATAGGGAAAATCTCCTCATCCTCGGTTGCGTAGAAAGATGGCTCAGGGAATATATAAGAATTGGTGAGGATAAACTTAGACTGAGAAAATTCCGAGCTTTTTCCTCTCTTCTTGGCTACTCCCTTTAAAAGAGCTAAAGGCACCCTGTTTCGCTATTGCCTCTATTCCGCGATTAGGCTTTTCCTTAGGCTTTGGTCTTGAGTTTCGGTTAGAATTCTTTTTTGCCGGAAAACGGGATAAAAATTAAGACCTTTCCTTAGTCATTTGATTATTCCTTGGATTACTTCTTCGCTGGCTCTTTTCTTTAGACTATCCACCAGTTAGAAAATTAAACCAAGGAGGCGGTAGAGGGGACAACCCCCCAAATTTTTGCCAAAATTCAATAAGTCTTGTAAAATAAAGCGCTTAATTAGAAAAGGGCTAAATTGTTTTTGCTAATCTCATTAGCATTTTATCTCCTGTTAAATCAACCGCTTATAAAATTCTCGGTAATCAGACTACCGAATTTATAACCTCTTTCCCGCAAGGAGGCGAACTGATTTCTTTTTCAAGTCTTCTCTTTTCCAATCACCCGAGCTTAAAATAAAAAACCCTTTTGGAATAAATTGGTTTTCCGATAAAGGTCTCACTCCTAATGACCTCTCCCAAAAGGTGACCGAACCGAAATCTTTGCTGGAGATACTTGACAAATACCAATTATCTGATAGAATAAGTTATGAACACCTACGAATGTGTATTGATTCTACCTGGGAAGTGGACCGAAGAGAATGTCCAGAATATGGCTGCGGAGTTAAAGAACCTCTTTGTCTCCTGTGGCACCCAAGAACCGGAGATTGTCAAATTGGAAAAGAGGCGCTTCTCCTATTTAATAAAGAAACAGAATGAGGGCTACTACCTCATCTTCCGGTTTCCCGCACCCCCTGAGGCATTGAGTAAGATAAAGGAAAATATCCAGCATAATGAGAAGATATTAAGATACTCATTCTTGAAATTAAAGGAGAAGGAGTAGGAGGAAAAATGGCGGAATTACGATTAGGTAGTCTCAATTATGTCGTTTTGATTGGACGAGCGACGCAGGAGCCAGAGTTGCGCTACAGCCCAAAAGGAACTCCGGTCCTCAGTTTTCGGATCGCAGTCAATGAGCGGGTAAAAGATAAGGAGACCGGCGAATGGAAAGACTACACCAGTTATTTCAATGTCCAGACCTTTGGTCCGGTTGCCGATAGGTGTAATGAGCGGATGAAAAAGGGAAGCGGGGTAATTGTTGAAGGAAGGCTAAGGAGCCGAGAGTGGACCGACCCCCAAGGGGTTAAAAAATTCTCGGTGGAAATCGTTGCCCGCCGGGTTCAGGTCTTAGATAAGGTAGCACCAACCGAACCAGCTGAGACCACCGAAGAGATTGAAATACCAGAAGAGAATATTGGCGACCTTCCATTTTAATTCGGGGTAGATATTTAACCTTAATGTCTCTTCTCCCCTTTCTCCTCTTTCACCAGATTGTGATCAACGAGGTGGTGGCTAATCCCAAAGGCTCAACCGGTCCTGGTTGCCCGGAAGACCGAAATGAGTTCGTTGAGTTATTCAACCTCTCCCCTCATCCGATTGACCTATTGGGTTGGCGGATTTCCGACTTTGATGCCAAAGATACGATCGTTTCCTGGCAAGATAGCTCTATCCTCTTAAAATACCCAACCCTAAAAATCAACACCACCAGCTTACCTTCGGGGTCTTACGCTTTAATTTTAGACCGGGAATATACCGAGACCGGTAACGGTGAGTACCTTATGCCTTACAACTTTCCCGAAAGCCTCGTTGTGATCACGGTCGGCAACACGACCATTGGTGATGAGTTGGCGATGAATGACTCCTTAATCCTCTATTCCCCGGACTCAACCTTCGTCTCCACTTTTTCCTTTCCAAGAAGAACAGAAGACGGCTTCTCCTTAGAGAGGATTAGACCAGAAGCGGAGGATAAACAAGAAAATTGGGTAACTTGTTTAGACACAACCGGCTCAACCCCGGGATTTACCAACTCAACCATCACCCATTGCGACCCAAAAATCACTAATCTCCAAATAAGAAAAGAGACGAAGATAGAAATCTCCCTCCTTCTCAGCAACCCGTCCTTCGGGGATTTAGGACCCTGGTGGATAGACTTGAACTTGAACCGAATGGTAATGAAGACGACCCAGGGCTCAAACCTCTCCCCAAGGAGTGAAACCCTCATCTCTTTCTCTTTTGATACCTTGCCCAAAGGAGAAAATGAGATAACCGCCAGGTTGTCTTGTCCCAGAGACCGGGATACGAGCAATAACTTCCTCACCGCCTTCTTTCTAAATTTGGCGGAAGAAGAACTGGTCCTTTCGCCACCGGTCTTTACTGATACCCTTGCCATCGCTCTCTCCTTAAAAACCGAGACCGATTTGTTAATTGAGGTCTTTGACTTAAAGGGAAGGAAGGTGAGAGAGGTCTATAAGGGAAAATATAAGGAAGGGGAAAAATTTCTCTGGGACGGAAGAGACGAAAAGGGTGAGAAGTTAGACCGAGGAATTTATCTCGTCGTCGTCAATTATAAAAAGAACGGAAATTGGCGATTGATGAAAAAGAGTTGCGTCTTAGGGAATAAGCCCCCAACCCCTCGCTAAACCCACTTATTCATCCGGCAAGGAATTTAAGGTATCTAATAAGCCTGGGGTCAATTCCTCGCCATCGGTTATCCGATAGATGGCGGATTGGACCAACGAGACATTCCGCCCCTCAATCTTCTTCCGGTTTAAGGTCTGGCAGACCTTCTTTAAGTCGGAATCGTCGGTGATTGGACCGAGGAGATAATCTGTTCCCGCGGGAATTCCCCTCTTTCTCTGGACCCCAAAGACGGGCAGGGGATTAATCACCTCCGAAGGCTTAGCGGCGATTATTATATCTTTCACGATAATCATATCCTTCTTCCCTTCATCGGTTGAGAGAAAGAAGAGACCGGAAGGGAGGGTATCGTATCGCTCCGAAGCGGCTTTGGCTTTTAACTCCAAGGTGAAAGCGCCCGAAGGCAAATAGAGCGTATCGCTACTCTTTATCCCTAACAATTGGAGCTCAGAATTGAGAGAGAAGGTCTCACCTGATGGTTGATAGTCCTCCCTCGGAAAGATATCGCCACAAGAGAGAAGAAGTATTAGAGCGAAAAGGGGAAAGAGAAAAACATTGAGAATAATAAAGAACAACCCACTTCCTCTTCTATTCTCTCTCTTCATAAGGGAACCTCGCCTCAATGATGCTTCGCATCCCACCCCGGATGTTAAACTCACCCCGCACCAAACACCACTTCGGTTTACAGGCGTTAACAAAGTCCTTGAGGATTCTATTGACCGCATTCTCATAGAATATCCCTAAGTTCCGATAACCGAGGATATAGTATTTAAGGGAACGGAGTTCAACGCAATTTTTATCCGGTATGTATTTTATCGTGATCTTGCCAAAATCCGGTAGACCGGTCCTTGGGCAGATTGAAGTATACTCTGGGACCTCAATCGTAATCTCATAGTTGGTGAATTGGGAAGGAAAGGTCTCAAGCCGGGGCAGTCTCTTCTTTAACCCGGCTCGGGCGTGTTCTTCGGTATATAATCTCTTCTTTTCCATCAGTAAGCCCCCTTACCTCTTAAAATTACCCAAAATGTCTTTAAGAAGATATACAAATCTAACCAAAGCGACCAATTCTTCACATAGTATTCATCAAGCAGGAACCTCTCCTCAAAAGAGAGGTCGGCTCTCCCAGAGATTTGCCAGAGCCCGGTAATCCCGGGCTTCACCTTCGTTATCACCTCTCCCCTCCGACCCGCATACTGCAACTCTTCCCGCAGGTAAGGACGGGGACCAATCAGTGACATCTTCCCGGCAAATAGGTTTAAGAATTGGGGCAATTCATCAAGACTGCTCCGGCGCAAAAATCTCCCGATTTTCGTCACTCGCTTCTCATCACCCCGCATCTGGCCGACTTCGTATCCCTTCATCTTCGTAAAATTATTCCCGGCAACCTTCCCGGTCGGCTTTATCTCCCCCCGCATCGTCCGAAATTTGAACAAAAGAAATGGTTCCCCACCCTCTCCGACCCTCTCTTGCTTAAAGAAGACCGGACCGCGGCTGGTCAACTTAATCAGAAGGGAAATCAAGAGAAAAGATGGGATAAGCAAAGTAAAAAGGATTGTGGCCACCAAGAGTTCCAAAACTCTTTTTAAGAAGAGATTGAAAGGCGAGAGGAGATTGTATCGCAAGCGAATGAAGAGAAGCGTTCCGATTCGCTCAATCTCCGCCTTGGTGGCACTAAAAAATGGCTCATCGGTAAAAAGAAAAATTTCCTTTATCGCCGGTGGTGAGTAAAGAGACAGGTCTTCAGAGTCAACCCTTTTCTTGGCGATTATCACCCCATCGGTTCCCGGAGGCACCTCTCCCCCCGCCCGGATTTTATAGACCGCCTTCTCCCGACCTAACTCCCTCTGCACCTTCTCAAATAATACCGGCTCCCCAATTAGAAATAACCTCTTGCCCCAGAGACCGAGAGAGTTAAGGATTGATTTCAATAACCACCGGGTCAAAGGGAGAAAAATTAAAGACAAGAGGAAGGCGGTAAAGATGATGAAACGGGAAAAACCACCAATCCGGGAGATAAAGGCAAAGCCTAACAATGTCAAGAAGAAAATTGTCAAACCGCGCCAGATTCGTCGCAGCTCTTCTTCGGGGGGATAAATTTTCGTATATAGTCCCTCATAGGCAAAGACAAAAAGGAAAAGGAGAAAGAAGTAATACCTTGTGGAAAATACCGCAAAGGGAAAGGTATAGGACGACGGGAAAAGGCTAAAGAGGATATCGCGGCGCAAAAGGAAGGCGATAAAGAAAGAGAGCGATAAAATGAGAAAGTCACCCAAGAGAAAGAGAAAGGAAGAGATTAGTTTCCGCATCGCTTTTCCATTCTAATCCCAAAACCCATCCGCGTCAAGGTTGACATGGTTGTTATCTATAATTATAATTGAGTCCTTAGTGTTTAAGGAGGAAACGATGCCGACCTTTTTTACTTTAGCGGAAGTCTTAGAAATGGCGGTTGCGATTGAAGAGAAGGGAAAGGCTTATTACCAAGGTTTCGCCCAAAAGGCGCCAAACGCCAAGTTAAAAGAACTCTTTCGCTTTTTAGCCGAAGAAGAGACCCGCCACCAGATAAAGTTTCAAGAACTCCACCAGAAGAATATAGTTTCACCCCCTCCCCTCCCTTATGATTGGGCTGAAGTCCAGCGCTACTTAAAAGTGATTACTGACTCCCGTTTCTTTGCCCCCGGGGAAAGGGGAATCGGGAAAGTGGGTTCGGGGAAAAATGAGGAAGAAGTAATTAGACTGGCGATTGGTTTTGAAAAAGAAACTATCCTCTTCTATTCCGAACTCTCAAATCTCGTCTTGCCCGAAGACGCCGAAGTAATTAGAGAGATTATTAAAGAAGAGAAGTCCCATATCCAAAAACTCTCGGAGGCTTTGCCGAAAAACTATGAGGGAGAAGAATGAGATAATTCTCTTCGCCTTAGAACAAGAGAAGGTGGCGCTCACCACCTATCTCAAGTTTGCCTATGAGACCGAAGACCAAAAGGGGAAGGATATGTTCATCCGCCTGGCGATGGATGAATTTGACCACATTAACGCCTTAGAGGGAGAACTCAGTTCTCTGGAAAGAGAAGGGAAGTGGTGTCGCGACAAAATCTCTCTTTCACCGATTGAAAAACTAATCCCCCAACTACCCAAGACCCAATTGAAGACCAGGGGCAAAAAGGAGATTTCCGCCTTCACCGCCCTCCTCACCGCTTCGGAACTGGAAGATAAGGCGATAAGATTCTACCGGAGGCAAAAAGAGGAAGCGAGTGATGAGATTAGCCGCTCCTTCTGGCAGAGGCTGGAAGAGATGGAGATTGCCCACTACGAGTTAATTCAAGCCGAGATTGATTCCCTCACCCGAACCGGTTTCTGGTTGGGCATAAGGGAATTTACCGTGGAGGGAGAGAGATGAGAAGTTATACCCCCTTAGAGATCTATGGTATTGCGGTCCGGTCGGAGATTTCCGCCTTCCAGTTTTACGACCGGTTTCTCCGCGCCATCAAGAGAAAAAGATTACTCCCGGATTCCGCCCCCCTGGTTGAGAAGCTGATATTTTTGCGAGGGGAAGAAGAGAAACACCGTCGGTTGTTAACCTCCCTTTACCAAGAGGAATTCCCCAAAACAAAACTCGTCCTTCCGAAGAAATCCCTAATTCCTCCCCCCCAGATTCCCTTAAAAGCGAGGTTGTTGCCCTCTAAACTCTTAGAGGAAGCGATGAAGGCGGAGAGAGAGGCTTCGGAGTTCTACCGCACCGCCCAAAAGGACTTGACCAATGAGAAGACCCGCCGCCTCCTCTTTTATCTGGCGAGTATGGAAGATAGCCACTATTACCTTCTAAAAGTGGAGTATGACCTCTTAAATACCTTCGCCGACTACGAATCCTACAAAAGGTTTTCCTTAGAGCATTTGGGACCATAGTGAGAAGGTTCTATTTTGACCACCAGAATACCACCCCGCTGGACCCCGAGGTGGCAAAGGCGATGATTGATTCTCTTTTCGTCTTCGGTAATCCCCAGTCTATCCATTATGAGGGGCGATTAGCCAAGGAGGCGATTGAGAGGTCCCGGGCTTCCCTTGCCAATTTGCTCAATGCGGACCCAACCGAGATCTATTTCACCTCCTCGGGAACCGAAAGCAACAATTGGGCGATAAAGGGAATTGCCCGGGCGAACGAAAATAAGGGGAGGCATATCATCTCTTCACCGATTGAGCACATCTCCATCCTTAATCCCCTCCGCACCTTAGAGAAGATGGGATTTTCTATCTCCTTCTTACCGGTTGACCAATTCGGAATGACTGACCCGGAAGATGTGAGGAAGGCGATAAGGAAGGATACGATTTTAATCTCAATCAATCACGCCTCTAATGAAATCGGCACAATCCAACCGATTTCCGAAATTGGTCAGATTGCCGAGGAGCACGGAGTTATCTTCCATACCGATGCAGTTGCCAGTTGCGGGCAGATTCCCTTGGATATTAAAAAATTGAAGGTCTCCGCCGCCAGCCTTGCTGGTCACACCTTTTATGGACCGAAGGGCATCGGTGCCCTCTATCTCCGAAAGGGAACAAAGATTTTACCTTTGCTGGAAGGGGGGGGACAAGAAGAAGGGCGGCGGGCCGGAACCGAGAATCTCTTAGGCATCATTGGGATCGGCAAAGCCGCGGAAGTGGCAAAAGAAAATATGGCGGATTGGATAGAGAAGGTGAAGCCCCTGCGCGATTTGCTGATTAAGGGATTACTCGCCTCAATTGAACGGAGTTACCTCACCGGTCACCCAACGAAACGACTACCTGGTCATTCTTCTTTCTGCATTGAATTCGTTGAAGGGGAGGCGATGCTTCTTCTTTTAGATGAGGAGGGGATTGCTGCGGCCTCGGGTTCCGCTTGCACCTCCCGGAGTCTCAAGGCATCCCATGTCCTTCTGGCGATTGGCGTCTCTTTGGCTTTGGCCCAGGGCTCCCTCCTCTTCACCTTGGGTAAGGATAATAATGAAGAAGAGATCCAATACCTCTTAAACAAACTCCCACCCATTGTCAAAAGATTGAGAGACCTGTCTCCCTTGTATGCCAAGTATTTGAAAGAGAAAGCTCATCAAGGAGGAAGAGATGTATTCCGAAAAGGTGATGGAACACTTCCGTAACCCGAGGAATGTCGGGGAGATTGAGGATGCGGATGGGGTTGGCGAGGTTGGCAATCCGGTCTGCGGTGATATGATGACATTTTACATCAAAGTGAAGGATGGGGTCTTAGTTGATGTGAAGTTTAAGACCTTCGGCTGCGGTGCCGCCATTGCGGTCTCTTCAATCGTTTCGGAGATGGCCAAGGGGAAGACGATTGACGAGGCGCTAAAGATTACCAAAGAGATGGTCGCCAAAGAATTGGGCGGTCTGCCTCCGAATAAATTCCACTGCTCAAACTTAGGCACTGATGCCCTGCATAAGGCAATTGAAGACTACCAAAAGAAGAAAGGAGTCAATTATGAAGGAGAGAAGAACGAATAAAAAGACAAGGGCAAGAGAATGCCGCTGTCCATTTTGCGACCGAATAATATTTTACGACGAACTACTCTGCCAGCCTTGCGGTGTTGAATTTTCCATCTGCTCTTGTGGCGAGGTGGTGCCGAAGAGAGAAAAATCCTGTCCCCAATGTGGGCAAAAGATTCAAAAGAAGAGTCGGGAGGAGATATGAAGAGATGGGAATGCACAATTTGCGGGTATATTTATGACCCAAAGATTGGAGACCCAGATGGTGGCATTCCACCCAATACCCCTTTTTCCGCTTTACCGGAGACCTGGGTCTGCCCCGAATGTGGGGCCGGGAAAGATATGTTTGAAGAACTGGAAGAGTAGTTGACATTGGGCTAAACTGGACTATAATTGAAAGTGGAGGAGTTATGAAAAAGATATCTCTATTTTTATTACTCACTGCCTTATTTTCTTTTGGGGAAGAGACCTTCCGACCCAGAGAATTTCTCATTCAGTTCTCTCCTGAAACCCGAAGCCAACTGCGAAGAGAAAAAGATAATGAATTCTCTCTCTCGGCGGGCATTGTCCAAACCGGTCTTGAAGAGGTTGACGAATTAAATCGTCGTTACGAAGTTGTCGCCGCTCGCCCGGTCGCCCGAAAAATCACACCCTTAGTGGAAAAATATAACCTTGACCTTCTCTACCTCTTCGTTTTGAAAGATAAAGGGGCTGATGTGAAAAGTGTCGGAGAAGAATATAAAACCAAAAAAGGAGTAGCGGACGCCTTCCCCAATTGGGGCCTTCCGGTTGACCGCATTCCCAATGACCCGATGTTTGGCACCCAGTGGCACTTACCGAAGATGATGTGTCCGGAGGCTTGGGACTTTACGACCGGGGATACAAATGTAACCGTGGTCGTAATTGACCAAGGGGTTGATTATGGGCACCGCGACTTAATTGGCAGTTTCTGGGTGAATCGAGCCGAAGATTTAAACGGCAATGGCCAATTCGATACCTTCCCCCCGCCCGAAGGTGACTTAGACTGGGTTGACCAAGATGATAACGGCTACACGGACGATGTTATCGGCTTTGACTTCCTTGATGGTGACCCAAATCCGATGCCTGACCCAGGTAGCAATCACGGCACAATCTGCCACGGTATCGCCTGCGCCCAGACAAATAACGGAATTGGAGTTGCCTCGGTTGGTTGGCAAATAAGGGGTATGAACCTCCGCTGTGGGACCGGTGGCTTCATCTATATCGCTCAAGCCATCGCTGGGATTCAATATGCCGCCCAAAATGGTGCCTTTGCCATATCAAACAGTTGGGGTGGAGATATTTACATCCCCCAACTTAACAACGCCCTCCAATTCGCCTGGGAATCGGGTTGCGTCCTTTCCGGCTCTGCGGGCAACGAATACTCTCGTGGTAACCCTCGTTATCCGGCTTGTTATGACCGTGTGATCGCTACCGCGGCCAGTGACCGCAACGATTGGCACTCGGTCTGGGGTGGTGGTCAACAGTCAAACTATGCGGATTGGGTTGATGTCTGCGCCCCAGGAAGCGCCGTGATGACGACGGATAATAATAACACCTATGGCGCCTATGACGGCACATCAATGTCTTCGCCCTGTGTTGCCGGATTAGCGGGGTTGATGAAATCCGCCTTCCCCTCCCTAACCAATGATGAGTGCACAACCAAAATCTTCTTAACCTGCGACCCAATGCCGGACACCCTTTACCAGCAGGGACTCTTAGGGCACGGGCGGATAAATGTTGGTAAGGCGATTCTCTCATCGGTCTGGTGCAATCTAACGATAGAAGACTTCCGGATCAACGATGCCGGGGGAAATAATAATGGCGTGCCGGAACCAGGAGAGATCTGCGGACTTATCGTCACTTTAAGAAATGCGAGTGGTTGGCAGGATGCCCAGAATATTACCGCCGCGATTGCCACCTCTAACCCATTTATGGAAATTATCAAAAGTTCCGCCAGTTTCCCCAACATCCCCGCCGGTCAAAGCGCCTCCTGTTCCCAAGATTCCTTTGTCATCCGGCTTCAAGGGAATGCCCCACCCCAAAGGGTCAATTTTATCTTAACGAAAAATTCTACCCCCCGCTCCCTCTATTTAACCGAGAACTTAATCGTCACCGGCGGCTTTCCCCGAATCATCTTGGTGGACGACGACGCTGGTCAAAACTACGAGCGGTGGTACAATGCGGCTTGCGATTCCTTGGCTGTCCTCTACAAGCGTTGGGAAGTTGCTAGCCAAGGTGTGCCGCCGGCCGAGACCCTCCGAAATTACCCGGTCGTCATTTGGTGGACGGGTTTAGATAGTGTGACAAGTCTAACCACCCAGGAGAGGGCAGTTCTTACCAACTATCTGGACAATAGAGGAAAACTCTTCATCTCCGGGGCGAATATCGGTCAAGATATCGGTAGCGACCCATTTTATGCCAACTACCTCCGGGCCGAATATGTCGCCAACCACTCCGGGGTCATCTATCTCTACGGTATCTCGGGCGACCCAATTGGCGTTGGAGACTCTCTCTGCCTCGGTGGCTCCGGGGGCGCCAACAACGGTCGGACAAACGATGTGATTAATCCAACCAATGGGGCTATTGCCACCCATCACTACCGGGGAACACCGACCGCTTATGGTGGAATTAGATACGAAGGAAATTACAAACTGGTCTATTTTGCCTTCCCGTTTGAAGCGGTCAATCACACAAACCGTTATGTCCAAAAGCCCGAACTCCTCCGCCGCATCCTCCTCTATTTTGGCGAGCAATTGCCCTATGGATTGGAAGAAGAGGTCAAAGGGAAAATGATAAGATTTCTCTCTCTGCGACCAAACCCATTTACCAGAAACGCCCGCTTATCAATCAATTTCCCCATCGCCGCTAAATTGAAAATAGAACTCTACTCCCCCGGCGGACAACAAATCCGAACTCTTTACTCCGGTTATGGGAAATTCTCCTCGCTTCCGCTTCCCGATGACTTACCTTCTGGCGTCTATTTCTTAGAAGTTACTACTCCTTTTACTCAAGAACGAATTAAGCTAATTAAGATTAAAGAGTAAGCAAGAAAAACTTTTAGCGACCGAGAAAAAGCCTCTCGGCTAAGAAGTTGGGTAAGCCGGCCCGAGTTATCTTTTCGGCGGCGGATTTGATATCGTACTCTAAACGGATAAATCTAAAAATATTCGCCTTTGTGTCGTAAATCGCAAAACTGGCTCGGGAGTCCCCGTTTCGCGGCTGGCCAACACTACCAACATTGATCAAGTAGCGTCTCCCCTTTTCAATGGGAAACTCGCTATCTTTAATAACCCGATAGCTGCGATCCGACTTCTCAATCGCAAAGGGGATATGGGTATGACCGATGACGCAGAGCGGCTCGGCAAAGAAACGAAACTGGTATTTCGCCTCCTCTAAGGAAAATATGTAATGCCAACTACCCGGCGAATCAGGTGAGGCGTGACAAATAAAAAAAGGATAAGACCTCTCCCCTAAATTTAAATTATTAAGATACTGAAAAGAATCTTCACCCAACACCCCCCTCGTCCACAAAATCGCCCTTCGCGCCTCTTCGTTAAAATACCGAATTGGGGTCTTATTCAAAATTCCGGCGTCGTGGTTGCCGAGAACAATTTTCAAATTCCGAAATCTCCGTAATATCCAGATACACTCATTAGGATTTGCCCCGTAGCCGACAATGTCTCCGCAGCAGACAACCATTGAACACTTATTTGCCGTAATATATTTCACAACCACGGTTAAAGCCTCCAGATTGGCATGGATATCCGAGATAATCGCAATCTTCACGATTAAATTATAACCTCACGCCGAATCACAACCGGAAACCTTTTTTTTATAAATCGCATCCAAAACGCCATTAATGAACCTTTTCCCGGCCTCATCAATATATTCCTTAGCGATCTCCACCGCTTCATCAATACTAACCTTCGGCGGAACATCGGGGAAAAAGAAGAGTTCGCAAGTGGCGACGCGCATTATCGCCTTAGCTAAGAGGTGAAGTCGACCAAATCGCCAGCCCTTAAGATTCTCTTTTATCGCCCGATCAATCACTTTCCGATTTTTCTTTATCTCGTCCAAGAGGCGGATTAGATAAGAGAGGTTTTCCTCGGTAATCTTCTCTCGTTTGCTCACTTCCACCAATAAGTCTTCAATTTTATCTTTACAAAGTTCGGACCGATAGAGAATTTCCATTGCGGCGATGCGTGCCTTCCTTCGCCACCTTCTTCCCACTTAAAACCCTTTATCCCTTTATCTTCTTCTTCAAATCCGCCATCTCAATCGCGCAGAGCGCCGCCAAGAAACCTTTGTTCCCCTCTTTTGTTCCGGCTCTCTCAATCGCCTGTTCTAAGGTATCAGCGGTAATTATCCCAAAAGAAACGGGAACGCCCGTCTTTGCGTAAATTCGTTCAATGCCTCTGGCTACCGAGGAGGCGATATACTCAGCGTGGGGGGTGTCGCCCCGAATGATTGCCCCCAGACAGATGATGGCATCGTATCTCTTCGTATTGGCAATCTCATAAGCCACCCCGGGGATCTCAAATGTCCCAAATGTCCAAAAGACATCACAGGAGTCAGCGTTGTGCCGTTCTAAACAATCAAGCGCTCCTTTCAGGAGGCTTTCCGTAATAAATTCGTTAAAACGGGAGACGACAATGCCAAATTTCTTCTTTTGGGCATCAAATTGCCCCCGGTATTCTCTCTTCTCCATAAACTCCTCCTTGATTAGAAATTGAACTTAAGTCACCAAAAGCTGAGAACGAATTGAGTCCCAAATCGCCCGTTTCTCTCTTCTTATGGTTTCGTCTTTTGGCTTGGTTTCTCATTTCCCAATAAATGTCCCAATTTCTCTCGCTTCGTCCTCAAATAATTTAAACTTTCTAAAGAAGGTCTGGTGAGAAGGGGAATTCTCTCCGTCACCTTCAAACCAAAACCCGCCAAACCGACTATCTTCCTCGGATTATTGGTCAAAAGCCGAATAGTGGATAGACCCAAATCAGCGAGGATCTGAGCCCCAATGCCGTAGTCCCGAGCATCTGGCTCATAGCCCAACGCCTTGGCGGAATCAACCGTATCATAACCCTTGTCTTGGAGGGTGTAGGAACGGAGTTTTGCCAATAGACCTAACCCCCTCCCTTCTTGGCGCATATATAAAAAGACACCTCTCCCTTCCTGACCAATCATTTGGAGAGCGGTTTTTAATTGCTCTCCGCAATCGCACCGCAAAGAAGAGAAGACATCGCCAGTTAGACACTGAGAATGGACCCGAACCAAGACATTCTCTTTTCCCCGCACCTCGCCTTTCACCAAGGCGATGTGGTGATAATTTTCTACCGTATCCTCATAGAGGTGAAGTTGAAACTCACCAAAGGCGGTCGGTAGGGGAGTCTGAAGAATTTCCCTAACCAACTTCTCCTTCTTTTTCCGGTATTCAATCAAATCCCGAATCGTAATAATCTTTAAGCCGAACCTTTTGGCTAATTTAATTAAGTCTTTCAACTTTGCCATCTTTCCCGTTTCCGCCATAATCTCACAGAGGACACCAGCTGGATAAAGCCCGGCGAGCCGGGATAAGTCAACACTCGCCTCGGTATGTCCCGCTCTCCTCAAAACCCCGCCTTTGGCCGCCTTCAGGACAAAGACATGTCCTGGTCTTAAAAGGTCATCGGGTTTGGTTTTGGGGTCAATCAAAACCTTAATCGTCCTTGCCCGGTCATAGGCGGAAGACCCGGTAGTTGTTCCTTCTTTCGCATCAACCGGCACCGCAAAAGGTGTTTGGAACCGAGCGGTATTCTCGTCCAAAATCGGTGGCAGTCTCAGTTCTTCCAATCTCTCCTCGGTCAAGGCACAACAAATCAGACCTCGCCCGTATTTCGCTAAAAAGTTTATTATTGCCGGGGTTATCTTGACCGCGGAAACGACAAAGTCTCCTTCATTCTCTCGGTTTTCGTCATCGACCACAATCACAATCTTTCCCTTTTTTATATCTTTTAGGGCATCCTCAATACGATGAAAGATATCCTTCTTAAATGATTTCATTTTCTCCGATCAATAATATAAAAATTCCTAAAAAAGTCAATCCCTTCCCAATTTTTCTCAATTTATCGCTAAGCGATCGCTTATTGACGATCTTAAATTTTTCTGTATAAGTAAATAAATTATATGTCAAGTTTAAGAAGACCGGAGGAAAGGTATGATTAGAGTCGGCATAAATGGCTTTGGCCGAATCGGCCGAGTTATTTTGAGAATTGGTTACAACGATAAAGAACTAAACTTCGTGGCGGTAAACGACCTCACTGATGCCCAAACCCTTGCCCACCTCTTCAAATACGATTCCGTCCACGGAATCTTTGAAGGCGAAGTCAAATCCACAAATAATTCTTTCATCCTCAATGGGAAAGAAATAAAAGTTCTCTCTGGAGAAAACCCGAAAAACCTAAAATGGCAAGAGTTAGGAGTTGATTATGTGATTGAGGCAACCGGCAAGTTTACTAAGTATGAGGATTGCCTCCATCACATCAAAGGGGGCGCCAAAAGGGTCGTAATTACCGCCCCCCCAAAAGGCGAAAGACCGGTCAAACCGATTATAATGGGCGTGAACGAAGCGATTTACAACCCAAAAGAAGACCAGATCGTGTCTTGCGGCTCCTGCACAACCAACTGCGTCGTCCCGGTCGCTAAGGTAATCCACGAAAGCTTCCGCATCACCCGAGGCTTTATGTCCACCATCCACGCCTGCACGAATGACCAAAAAATCTTAGACGCCCCCCACAAAGACCTGAGGAGAGCCAGGGCTTGTCACCTCTCAATGATACCAACATCAACCGGGGCCGCCAAATTAATCGGCGTCGTCTATCCCGAACTGAGAGGAAAGATTGACGGTATCGCCATCCGTGTCCCAACCGCTTGCGTCTCAATTATTGACCTCTCCTGTGAAGTGGAAAAACCAACCTCTAAGGAAGAAGTGAACGAAACCTTCAAGAAGACAAGCGAAGGCGATATGAAGCGCTACATCCAATACCTCGCCGAACCTCTGGTCTCAATTGACCTCGTCGGCAACCCTTATTCCGCCATATTTGATTCCCTCTTAACCTCGGTCATTGATAAACACCTCGTTAAGGTCTTTGCCTGGTATGACAACGAATGGGGATACGCCTGCCGGGTAATTGACCTGATTAAATACATGGCCCGCCAGGAAAAATAAAATATGAGAAGGATAGAAGAACTAAATTTAAGAGCGAAAAGAGTCTTCCTCCGAGTTGACTTCAACTGCCCTCTGGACGAAAGGGGCAATATTACCGACGACACAAGAATTAGGGCTTCCTTGCCGACCATCAAATATATCATAAACCAAGACGGAATTCCAATCATCGCCTCTCACCTCGCCAAACCAAAAGGCAAGTTTGACCCAAAATACAGCTTAAGACCAGTCAAAGAGAGGTTAGCCGAGTTATTAAATCAGGAGATAATTCTCACTCCGGATTGTATTGGGGAAGAGACCGAAAAGATCGTCGCCCAGGCAAAGGTTGGGGATGTTATCCTCTTGGAAAACCTCCGCTTCCATCCTGAAGAGGAGAAGAACGATTTAGACTTCGCTTCCGCTTTAAGGAAACTTGCCGACTTATATGTCAACGATGCCTTCGGTTGTGTCCATCGGGCTCACGCCTCAGTTGAGGTCCTTCCCCGATTATTTCCCAACCCGGTTCCTGGTCTTTTGATGAGAAAGGAGATAGAATTCCTAAGTCGGGTGGTCTCCTCTCCAGCCAAGCCGTTTGTCGCCATAATTGCTGGGGCGAAGATTTCCGATAAACTCGGGGTGATAAAAAACCTCCTCTGGCAAGTTGATTTCGTCTTAATTGGTGGTGCGGTCGCGTTTAATTTTATTAAAGCGAAAGGTCTCAAAACCGGTAAATCATTTTTCGAACCCACTATGCTGGAAGAAGCCAAAACGCTTCTAAAGGAAATGAAGGTCAAAATCCCAAAAGACTTCCTGGTCGCCAAAGAAATTAAAGAAGAGAGCAAGGTGGAGATGGTGAAGGCTGAAGAGATTCCGGTTGATTGGATTGGGGTTGACATCGGTGAGATGACAATCACCGAATACCAGAAGATATTAAAAGATGCCAAGACAGTCGTCTGGGCTGGACCAATGGGCATCTTTGAAATTAATAAATTCTCCCAAGGGACCAAAAGAATCGCCGAGGCGGTCGGAGAAGCCACGGCAAAAGGGGCGACAACCGTCGTTGGTGGGGGCGAGACCGCCGCCGCTCTGAAAAAATTTGACCTGGCCGATAAGGTGAGCCACATCTCAACCGGCGGCGGAGCGACATTAGAATTCCTGGAAGGTAAAAGACTCCCAGGCATCGCTGCCTTAGAAGGTTAGTTTTATGAAAATCCCCCTCCTCGTCGGAAATTGGAAGATGAATAAGACCATCGCGGAAGCAAAGGAATTGGCTCAAGACCTGAAAGAGAAACTGAAAGGTAGCAAAGGAAGAGAAGTCGTCATCTGCCCGCCATTCACCGCCCTCGCCTGCGTCTCGGAGATAATCAGAAATTCAAATATTAAATTGGGTGCCCAAAATATGCACTACGAATTGAAGGGCGCCTATACCGGAGAAATCTCTCCGGAATTTCTCTTAGAAATTGGCTGTCAGTATGTGCTCATTGGTCATTCGGAAAGGAGAGAGTATTTTAAGGAAGACGACACCTTCCTAAATAAGAAGATAAATACCGCCTTAAAAACCGGACTCTCCCCCATCTTCTGCGTCGGGGAGAAACTCTCCCAAAGGGAAGAGGGAAAGACCTTTAGTGTGATTGAAGGGCAGATAAGAACTGGACTGGCGGGAATTAAAGATGGGGTAGAAAGATTAACCATCGCCTATGAGCCGGTCTGGGCAATCGGGACCGGACGAAACGCTTCTCCGGAACAAGCCGCCGAAGTCCACAATTTTATCAGAAAACTGACAAAGGAAATTTATGGGGAAGAGATTGCTCAAAACTTGAGGATAATCTACGGCGGAAGCGTAACTCCAGAAAATATTGATGGTTTAATGGCAAAAGAAGAGATTGAAGGGGTTTTAGTCGGTGGCGCCAGTTTAAGGGCGGAGAGCTTCCTCCGAATTATTAACTATTCTAAATCTTAGAATACCCCCTCTCAATCTTCATAATTCATTCTTAGTGAAAATGAAGTCTTTAATAATCCTCCGCTACCTCGCTTCGGTAACTGGAAGGGGACATATCTGTCCACCTCTTTTAACAAAAATTTTCAATTAAATATTTGATTTTACGAGACTTATTGGCTTTGCCCTTAGTTTTTCCCTCCTTACCCCCTCTACCGCCTACAGATGCCTTAATGAGCCGCCAATTAAGCCGTTTCCTATCTCCCTTAACCTATCCCTTTCCTCATCCCTTATCCTGCCTCTCTCTCTTCCGCCTTCCCTGTGCCTTACCAAAGCAGCACCTCAGTACCTCCCTCAATGCCTTAGAAATTCGCCTCCTTAATCTCTTATCCCGTCTATCACTATCGCCTTTAAATTAGAAAAGCCTCTAAAAGAGAGACTTCCCAACCGGCTCTTGACACTCGGTCTAATAAAGGCAATAGCGAAGCGAGCCCGAGTTTATTTTGGATTATGGAATCTGGTATTGACATTTATTAAAAAATTGGTATTATTAAAGGTTAGGAGGAGCTATGCGGTACTTTATCCTTTTTATTCTTCTCTTCTCAATCTCTCTATTTGGGCTTGAGAAGAGCGAATTATTAAAGATGAAGTCTTTACCTGATGACACTCGTCCCTTGGCAAATACGAGTATCTATCGCCCCCCATCCCCCCCTTCTAATTTCGTGCAGGTCGGCGCCCTTGATACCGTTGGTGGCACATTCTACGACTGGCAATTCAATGGACCCTGCTACCATATGATTGCCTACGACCCACATTACGGTGCCCATGTCTTATGGATGTATTCTCCGGATGCCGCCTCTGGTTGGCCAAACCGGAATATGCGCTACAACTTCTATGACCTCTCAACCCGAACCTGGGTTTTCAATCAAGAACCACCTTATCTAAACTACGGGGTAAATGCCTTCCAACTTCGGACCGGTTTTGGTGGTTTCCATGTGCTACCCAGTGGAGAAGCGGTTGCCTGTGCCCATGGTGTTCCGGAGGGAAATACCCAATTGACCCCAATCGCGGTGAAAGATGTCTCCCCAGGCTCCGGTTTATTCCCGGATGTCTTTAATGGACCAGAAGCTTATCAATGGCCACCGATATCCGTCACCCAGAACAGTTGGATACACTGTGCGATGATTGATGCTGCCACCCAAGAGATAATTCACTACGCCAAGGTTCGGGACGGTCAGTGGACAGACCCAGTTGTGATTGGACCGGGTTCTTCCGCTGAACCACTTTGGAATGGCGGACCTGCCCACAATCTCGTTTCTTCCCGAAACTCAAATAACCTAATGGTAATCTGGACCCAATGGGACCACCCTGGTGGTTACATTGATAGTGCTGGTTATCGGATTTCTTCGGATGGAGGCGAGAACTGGAGTGAAATAACTGCCCTTCCCTTTCCACCGGCTTTTACCCCTGGTTCCGAGAGCCTCGCTTCTTTCTGGATTCCCTCCCTTTATGGCTTCTTTGACCGAAATGAGGTCCCCCACTTCGTTGCCTCCCTCTGGGCATACTTCATCAGAAATGAGACACTCTATGTCTACGATAATGTCGCAGAAATCTGGCACTACTGTCCAACCAATACCCCTAATTGGTCAAGGGTGGCAAGGGTAGAAGTTGAGACACTCTATGCCTCCTGGGGTTATAATGCGATGCTGGCGGGAAGACCAACCATTGGAGAAAATCTGAGAACCGGGGAGCTGGTCTGCGTCTGGGAGCAATTCACCCCAAGCAATGTGGAACCAACGACCCAAAGGTTGCGCGGGGCAATTTGGGGTGCCGCCTCTACGGATAACGGCTTAACCTGGCTACCACCCGTCCTTTTAACCGATACCCTCTCAACTGTCTCTTTCCGCTTTCCTTCGGTCTCCGAGAGATTTGACGACACTGTCTGGATAACCTACATGGGCGATTTACAGGCGGGCTTTTTCGTCCAAGGAGAAGGACAAGCGACCGAAAACCCCATCTTTGTCCACAAAGTCCCCCTCTCCGCCTTCATCGGGATTGCGGAAAGCAAAAGCGAGCCCCCACCCACTATCTCTTGTTATCCTAATCCCTTCTCCCGGCGAGTGAGACTCTCCTTAACCTTCCCAACCAATACCGCTGACTTAAAAATCTATGATGCGAGTGGTAAGGTAGTGAAAAAGTTCAGTCCGGTGAAGAATAACCTCACTTGGGACGGGACGGACGAAAACGGAAGAACTCTCCCGAAAGGAATCTATTTCCTAAAACTGAACACGAAAGACTCCTTCGTTACCGAAAAACTGATCCTCAGCCGATAAAGAGACTCAAAAATAGAGGCGGGAGGTTTCCCTCCCGCCTTTTTATTTTCCCTTGCATCTTCTCAAATTATTGATAAAATGAATTTATGTCCAAGGTAGTGATAATTGGCGGTGGACCGGGTGGCTACACCTGTGCCATTCGGCTTGCGCAATTAGGGGAAAAAGTTGCCCTCGTGGAAAAAGGAGATCTTGGTGGCGTCTGCCTCAATATCGGCTGTATCCCAACCAAGGCTTATCTCCATTTAGCCGAAATCTTAAAGCAAACCAAAGAACTAAAAAGAGCCGGGATTAAATTTCTTCCCCCGAAAATAGAACTTGCGGAGACGAGAAATTGGGTTTCGGAAATGGTCAAAAGACTGGCTTCGGGGATTGAAGCGCTTTTGAGACAAAATAAATGTGAAGTTATTAAAGACGAGGCTGAGATTCTCCCGAACAAGAAAATAAGACTCAAAAAGAGAAGTGAGGTCTTATTGCCCGAAAATATCGTCATCGCCACCGGCTCAAGACCCGCCTCCCTCAAAGAGTTGCCCTTTGACGGAAGGTCGGTTATAAGTTCCGACGACGCCCTCCGCCAATTCGAAATTCCGAAAAGTGTCGCAATCATTGGTGGGGGAGCGATTGGCTTAGAGATGGCAACTCTCTATTCCCGGTTTGGCGCCGATCTCTTCCTCATTGAAATTATGGAGCAAATCTTACCGGAGTTAGATGAAGAGATTGCCTCCCATCTGAAGAGGATTTTAGAAAGAGAGGGGATAAAATTCTTCCTCGCCTCTTCTGTTTTGGCAGGAGAGAGAAGAGCGGGAAGGGTATCTTTACGGGTGAGAGACAATATTCAAAGAAAAGACTTCTCAATTGAAACGGACAAGGTCTTAGTGGCGGTTGGTCGCATCCCAAATACCGAAGACCTGACTGATGAGATAAAAAGAGATGAAAAGGGCTTCATCCTTAAAAACAAGAAAAACGAGACAAATGTTGAGGGTATCTTTGCAATTGGCGATTGTTCCGGACCGCCATTATTAGCCCACAAGGCGATGGATGAAGGGAGAAGAGTTGCCGAGTCTATTGCCGGGAAAAAAGTTAGCCCACCAGAGCCGCTCTTCATTCCCAATTGTATCTATACCGACCCAGAAGTGGCCGGGATTGGTCTAAGTGAGAAAGAGGCGCAAAAACGAGGCTATAATCCGAGAGTCTACCGACTTCCCCTTCGGGCCATCGGCCGAGCACATACCTTGGGACGGCTTGATGGGTTAGCAAAAGCGATCGTAAATGATAATGGCGAATTGATCGGATTCTTTCTCCTTGCCCCTTTCGCCTCCGAGATGATAACCGAAGTGACCCTAATGATGCACCAGAAGATAAAATTTGAAGAGATAAGAAATGTAATTCACCCCCATCCGACTATCTCCGAGATATTACCCGAGACCCTGGAAAAGATATTGGCGAGAGGCGTCACTAACTCACGATGAAAATCATTAACCTTGGGATTTGGGAATACAGGAAGGCAGAGGCATTCCAAAAAGAGCTCCATCAAAAAAGGACCAGGAATGAAATTGAAGATACTCTCATTTTTACCACTCATCCCCCGGTAATTACCTTGGGGAAGAACGGAAAGCGGGAAAATCTCCGGGTCGGTTTAGAGAATTTGCTTGAGATGGGAATCTCTTTCTACCGAGTGGAGAGGGGTGGGGATATAACTTATCACGGTTATGGCCAACTTATGATTTATCCAATATTTCTCATCAAGAGGGGGATTGGTGGGATGAGACGCTTTATCGAAAAGTGGGAAGAGGTAATTCTCCATTCCCTCCGCTCTTTTGGCATAGAGGGTCATACGAAAAGTGGTTATCCCGGGGTCTATGTGGAAAATAAAAAAATCGCTTCTTTTGGCTTTGCCTTGAAAGAAAGGGTCACCTATCATGGAATCGCCTTAAATGTCAAAGATGACCTCTCCCCTTTTTCTCTCATCTACCCCTGTGGTCAGAGAGACTTGGAGATGACCGCAATGGAAAGCATTTTAAAAAAAGAGATTGAGATTGATGCCGTAAGGGAAAGGATTGTTGAAGTCTTATTGGAGCGGACCCCAGATGATTGAAGAGATTATCAAAGAACTTGAAAGATACTTTTTCATTGAAAGATATGAGGAGACTTATCTGGTTGGGCAAATCTCGGAACCGAAAGAGAAAAACATCAATTCCTTAAAAGAGCTCTTGCAAAATGCAGGTTATCTCCCATTCTTTCAGAAGGAAGACGGAAAGGACATCATTCGCCTAATCCCCGGATTAATGCCAAAAGAGGAGAAGACAAACTACCTCTTGCCCCTCATTTTACTCATCCTCACAATCTTTTCCACCGTTCTGATCGGTTCTCTCAATCGGGGTGGCAATCCTTTCGTCTCGCCCAAAGACATCCTCTTAGGTTTGCCTTTTTCCTTCTCTCTCTTGACTATTCTCGGCGGTCACGAACTGGGACATTACTTAACCGCCCGCCGACACGGTGTCAGTGCCACTTTACCCCACTTTCTTCCTATTCCTCATCCTTTGATTGGCACAATGGGTGCCTTCATCCGGATGAAGTCAATCATCCCTTCTCGCAAAGCATTACTTCGTGTCGGGATTGCTGGTCCAGTAATCAGTTTCCTCCTCGCCATCCCCATAACAATCATCGGTCTGAAATATTCAAAAATTATCCATCCCAAAGAATTAGAAGGCGGTATCGGATTAGCCTCCCCGCTCATCTTTCATCTCCTCACCAAATTGTTCTTTCTTAATATCCCCCAAGGGAAAGACATCCTTCTCCACCCGATGGCCTTTGCCGGTTGGCTCGGATTTTTCGTCACCAGTATAAACCTCATCCCTTTGGGACAATTAGACGGTGGCCATATCGCCTATGCGGTCTTTTTCAAAAGAGTAAAAGTTCTCAATCTCATTATGATTGCCATTCTCCTCTTTTTTGGCATCCGTTGGCCGGGCTGGTATTTCTGGATTTTTCTCATTCTCGTCTTAGGACTCCGCCACCCTCCGACCCAAGATGAGATTACCGGTATTGGTTCAAAAGAAAAGATTTTAGCCTTAATCGCTTTCCTAATCTTTCTCCTCACCTTTACTCCCTTTCCTTTCCGGAGTGCCCATTAGAGATGGAAGAATTTAAAGTCTTGGCGCGAAGCCTCAAAATGGGAAAGTTAGAAGACTTTTTTCTCTCCTTCTTGGAAAAAGCCCCCTCATCCGATTTAGTCATAAAAATTTTTCAGTCCTTAGAAAAAGGTGGCTACCTCCCCCTACCCTCTCCCCTCTTTTCTTTAATCCTTGATTACTTAAAAGAAAAAGGCGACTATCATTCTGCCTTAGAAATCCTAAAGATTCAGGCAACTCTTCTCCCAAAAGATATTGCCTTACGCAAAGAGGCGATTAACCTCTTAAAACTCGTTTACCCGAACCCTGGGATTGACGTCTATATCAATCAGAGCCATCTTGACGGCGACCGGGAAATAAAAGAAGGGGTTGAGATGGTAGAAAATTTCGTCAAATTCAGCATTGGCAATTACATCTTTTCGGAAAGGGACGGTTTGGGAAGAATTCAAAAGTATGACTTCCTCTTGGAGAAGGTCGAAATTGACTTTGCCGGCGAAAGCAAAATCTTTCCCATTGAAGATGTTTTTAGAAATTTCACCTCGCTCCCCCCAACCCACTATTTGGTTGAAAAGATAACCTCCGGAGAAAAGTTAAAGAAGATGGCTGAAGAAAAGCCGTTATCCCTCATCGTTCTCTTGCTTAAGAGTTTTGGTCGATTGAAACTTTCCGAAATCAAACGTCATCTCTCGGGAATCGTCACCAATTGGGAAGAGTTCTGGTCAAGAGTTAAACCCGATGTCAACTCCCATCCCCAAATAAAAGTCACTCAACGGAAAGAGCGGGTTTACGAGTGGAGCGAAGATTTTGTCGTTGAGAAGAAAGAGGGGAAGAGAGAGAAGGAAATATCAATCACCACCCTCCCTCAGTCAATGGAGGAAATCATAAAGATGTTTCAGACCATAAACCCGAAAACGGCAAAGGCACTTTTGGCAAAAATTAAGGAAGAGAGAGAAGACTGGCCCGAAATCTTTCTCGCCGCCCTTTTTAATATTCAAAACGAAAAGACTTTGAATTCAATCGCCCAGGAATTTCAAAAATCACCCGATGCCCGCGGGAAAGAAAAATTTGCTGCCACCCTCCAAGAGATCTTCACCACCTATCGCTTTCGCCCATTTCAATTCTACTGGCTTCTCAAATACCAGCCAAGTTATTTCCCAAAAAAAGCGCTCTTTCTCCGAGTGTATGAATTGATTAGTGACCCGGAGTATAAGAAATTCTGGCGATACTTCAAGACCTTTTTGAAAAAGAGAGAATTTGTTGAAGAAGCATTAAAAGAGATGACCCCGGAAGAAATAAGAAATGTCTACGCCACCCTCTCATCTCTTCCTTCTCTTTTAGATTACGAAAGAGGGGAGATAAAGAAAATTTTGGAGAAGTTCTCTCTCGCACCTGAGAGAAAAGATGTCATCTATAATAGCGAAGCGGGGATAAAACGGATGCACGAAAGACTGAAACACCTGATTGAAGTTGAACTCAAAAGAAACGCCCAGGCATTAGCCCAAGCCCGTAGTTATGGCGATTTGAGAGAAAACTACGAGTATAAAATTGCGAAGGAAGCGAGAGTGCGTCTCTTCAATCAAATCAATAAACTGAAAGAAGAGTTAAAGAAAGCCGTGCCCATCAATATCCAAGATAGAGACTTGAGCAAGGTTGAGATTGGCACCAAGGTGAAAATGAAAAATTTAATAACCGGCGAAGTTAAAGAATGGACTATCCTTGGTCCTTGGGACATTGACTTAGAGAAGAATATCATCTCCTATCTCTCCCCTCTCGGGGAGTCCCTCTTGGGGAAAAAAATTGGGGAGAAGGTAAAGATTGACGAGATTGAATTTGAGATAGTTGCCGTCCTCCCTGGAATTTGATGCCCGCTTCAATTTTAAAGATCGACGCCAAAAACCCAGAGGAAGAGATTGTGGCTGGCGCTTTGAAGGTAATCAAGAGGGGTGGACTCGTTGCCCTCCCGACGGAGACCGTCTACGGATTGGCGGTGGATGTAGAAAACGAAGCGGCGATCAAGAAGGTCTTCTCAGTCAAAAGGCGTCCCCTCACCGAAGGTCTTATCATCGGCATTGAGAAGGTGAGCGATTTAGCGACCTTCGCCCGAACGATTCCCGATTTGGCGATAAACCTCTTAAAGGTCTTCTCACCCGGTCCGCTCACTGTCGTCTTACCAAAGAAAGAGACTGTTTCCCCTTTACTCACGGGTGGCACGGATAAGGTTGCTCTCCGTATCCCCCGGAGTGGTCCTACCTTAGCGATAATCAAAGAAAAATTCATTACCCTCACCAGTGCCAACCGCCACGGTCGCCCGAGCCCGCGCACCGCCTTAGATGTCTATGAAGAACTGGGAGAGGAGATTGACTTAATCCTTGATGGTGGGCCAACAGAGATTGGGAAGGAATCAACGATTGTTGACTTCACCCAAACTCCACCAAAGGTCTTGCGGGAGGGGGCAATTCCCACACAAGCAATTCTTAAATTTTGGGGAGGCTAACTACTCGTAGCGTAAAGCCTCAATCGGATTAAGCCGGGATGCCTTGGCGGCCGGATAAACACCGAAGAAGAAACCGACCGCAAAGGCAAAGAAGAAGGCTAAGAAGACCGAAGTCGGTGTAATCACCGTTGCCCAATTAGCCAATTGACTGGTTAACCTACTCGCCCCAATACCCAGAATGATCCCGATTATCCCACCACACAAAGAGATGATGACCGCCTCAATTAAAAATTGACCAAGGATATCAATTGGCTGGGCGCCAATTGCCTTGCGAATCCCAATCTCTCTTGTCCTCTCTGTAACCGAGACAAACATTATATTCATAATCCCGATGCCACCAACGATAAGACTGACAATGGCGATACCGGCTAAAAGGATGGTAAAGGTGCGACTGGTTTCTTGAACGGTAGAAAGGATTTCGGCTTGGGACCGAACATTGAAATCGTCCTCCTGCCCGGAACGGATTTTATGCCTTTCCCGTAAGAGGCCAGTAACCTCCTTTATCAAACTGTCAACTAACTTTTCGCTCTTCGCCTCAATACTAATCTCAGATACCTGGTCGCGTTCTAAACCAAACAACCTCTTTTGCCCGGTTCGCAGAGGGATGAAGATGACATCATCTTCATCCCGGAAACCACTACTCCCTTTCTCACTCATCACCCCAATTACTTGGAAGGGCTGACGCCGGATTTTCACATATTCGCCAATTGGGTCCTCTTCGCCAAACAGTTTCTTAACGACCGTCTTCCCTAAGACGCAAACCCGCCGCATCAACCGATTATCCTCCTCGGAAAAGAAAAGACCACTCGCCACGGGAAAATTTCTCACCTCAAAAAAATTCGGGGTAACACAATTTATCTCGGTATTGGCATTCATATTACCATAAACCACCGGTGCATTTCTTCGGAAAGAAGCGGAAACCCGCCTCGCCGAAGGACATTTCTCCATAATCGCCGAGGCATCGGCAAAAGAGAGGGGGGTAAAACTACCACTACCAACCAACCTCCGGAACTGGTTGACCGTCACCAAATTTGAACCCATCTCTTTAATCCTTTTGCTAATTTGGGCACCGGCACCTTGCCCGATGGCAATCATCGTAATGACCGCTGCTACCCCAACGATAATCCCGAGCATCGTCAAAAAACTGCGAAGTTTATTAACGAGGATTGAGGCAATTGCCATCCGGACACTCTCCGCTACTTCCGCCCCATTCAACCTCCGTTTCTTCACCTTTCTCTCGTGAGGTAATTTCCTCCCCATCTCCCCCCTCCTTCCATTCCGTTTATCCTCAACAATCTCTCCATCCTTTAATCTAATTATCCTCTGGGCATAACTGGCAACATAATTGTCGTGAGTAACCGTAACAATCGTTATCCCGTTTTTCTGGTTGAGTTCCGCCAGGATTTTCATTATCTCTTCCCCGGATTTCGAATCAAGATTACCGGTCGGCTCATCGGCTAAAATTATTGACGGCTCGTTAACCAGTGCCCGAGCAATGGCCACCCGCTGCTGCTCGCCGCCGGATAATTCGATCGGACGGTGATTTGCCCTCTCTCGCAAATTAACCGCCGCTAAGGCATTAAGGGCTTTCTCTCGGCGTCTCTGATAATTACCGGAATAGATAAGGGGTAGTTCTACATTAGCGAGGGCGGTGAGGCGAGGAAGAAGGTTGTAATTTTGAAAGACGAAACCAACCTTCGCATTGCGGATTTGGGCGAGTTGGGTCTCAGAGAGTTCGCTCACCAATTGCCCATCAATTAAATATTCCCCTTCGGTTGGAACGTCCAACAAACCTAAGATATTAAGGAGAGTTGACTTTCCGGAACCGGAAGGTCCCATAATCGCCAGAAATTCACCATCTTCAATTGGAAAAGAGATGTTTCGCAGCGCCACCAACTCCACCTTCCCCATCCGGTAAATTTTAGTTACTTTTCTTAACTCAATCATCTTCTAAATCCGCCAGGTGGCGGTAGACCACGCATCATCTGTCGCATTCGCCGTTCCGAATCACTTCCCGGTTGCCCCGCCGTTGGGGTACCAACCACTACCTTCTCGCCTTCCGCTAATCCTTCAATCACCTCCACCACTTTCCCATCCGTCAGTCCAGTTATAATCTTTCTCGGCTCCGGGCGATTATTCTTTAAGACCAAAACGAATTTCTCCCTGTCTCTCTCTTTCAGAGCGGCATTGGGCAGAGTGAGAACGTTCCTCTTTTGCGCCACAAAGAAGGAGACATTAGCGGTCATTCCCGAAGCCCACCGGGGCGGCACATTTAGCGGTTCAACCATCACCTTATAGACAACGACATCCGAAACGACCGTTCCTTCCCGTGAAATTTTTTTAACCTTTCCCGGCATCGGTTCATTGGGAAAAGCATCAAGAGTGATCAACGCTTCCTGCCCCATATTTATCTTGCCGATATCCGCTTCGTCCACAGAGACATTGGCCACCAATCTATCAGCAATTACAAAAAGAGTGGTCTGGGGAGTAACATTTTGTCCCGGTTCGCAAGAACGGTTTATCACTTCTCCAGATATGGAATTAGTGAGGGGAACCGGCCGATAAGCATTCCTAGCGATTTCTGAGGCCAAAAGTGCCTCTTCGATCATTCCGGAATCACCGCTCTTCTGCGCCTCTTCTAATTTTGCCCGAGCCGCCTCCTGAAGGGCGATTCGGTCTTCACTGGAAATCCAAGCCAGGATATCACCTGGTTTGACGATCACCCCTTCGTCCACCTCCACCTTATCAATCCGACCGCTCACCGGTGATTTCACCTCCACTCGGGTAAATGGCTGAATCGTCCCGGTGGCAATCACCTTAACTTCAATATCGCCTCGGGCCACCTCAATGAGGTTGAATCTCGTCTCCCCTCTTTTGTCCATCAGCCTTTTTCGAACAATGAAAAATACCGAAAGGACAACGATTAAAACGATAATACTAATCAAAAGTTTCTTCATCTTAATTACCCTCCGATCGCCTTCTCCAAGGTAGCGATTGCCACCCAAAGATTGTAAAGGGCGGTGAGATAACTATTTTCGGTCTGGGTCAACTCACTCTCTTTCTGCTGGAGGAAGAAATAAGAAGTCCGCCCTTGCTCATACTCCAGTTTCGTCAGTTGATAGGCGGTGCGAACCGCGGACAACATCTTCTCGCTAACCTCAAGATTTTTGAGCGCCAATTGCCAATTTGTGTATGCCTCTCTCACTTCTAATTCAATCTCTTTCCTTAAACCATATAAATCTAACTGGTTTTGCTTGAAAGAGATATTGGCTTCCCGCACCTTCGCCTTAGTCGCCAGGCCGTCAAAAAGCGGGAGAGAAAAATTTACCCCGATACTCCAATTAGATTTCGGTTTCCAAAATGTATCTCCTTGTAAACCATAAGAGGAGGATAATGAAAGTGTGGGGAAATAGCCGCTCTGGGCCTGTTTAATCTGGGCCCGAAGAATTTCCTGATTCAGTTCCAGAAGGACTGCCTCCGGTCTCTTCTGGTGTGCCTTCACCATCAAGGTCTCAAGGGGTGGAAAGACAACTACCTCTTTCTCATATCTAACCGCAATCTCACCATCGGATTGATTGAGCAGACTTAGAAGTTCTGACTTCGCCAAAGTGAGTTCACGCTCTTTCTTCATTAACTCATATTCCGTCTGGGCGAGACTAGCCTCCGCCTCCTTCAGATTCGTCTCGCTCTCTCGCCCAACCCGATAATTTAATCTTAAAAGGTAGAGATTCTCCTCCCTCCTCTGCCGGACCTTCTCAATCAACCGGATCTGTTCCTCATTCTGCAAAACCCGAAAGAAAGCCTTTTTCGTGGAAAAGAGTATCTCGTTCTCCTTTTGGCGATAGTTCTCTTCCGCCACCTTCACCCTAATCTGGGCAATCTTTACTCCATCTCCTCTCCCTCGTTGGTAGAGGGGATATTGGGCATTAAGCCCAGTAGAAAAACTACCGCTTGCGCTTCTCCCCTCTCCTCCCCCGTAGCGATAACCGGAAGATAAACCCAAACTTGGATAATAAGAGCTCCTTGCCGAAGTGAGACCACCTCGCATCTTTTCAACTTCCAGCTTCACCCGAAGGAGTTGGATATTTCCCTCTTTTGCTCGGGAAATACAATCCGCCAGGGTCAAAGTTTCAGCGGGAAGGTAAAAGGCAAAAAGAAGAAAAATGATAAAAGTCAACCCGAGTTTATATTCCAATCGCCATTTAGCTATCATCCTATTTAGACCCAAAAGTGAGAAAAAAGTTTATAGAAAGATGACCGAAGGTCAAATTTTATCCGTTAATCTCAAGGAGAAGGTTGGAAATGAAAAATTAAACTTCCGAATTGGACTAAAGAATAAGACCTCTGAGACTTAAGCTGTGGCGGGGAAGGATTTAAGGGCTTGATTAGAGATCTCTCCCTTCTGGGGACAATGGGGGAATGTGGGTTTTTCTTTGGTCAGGAGGTGTTTTTTTTTACCAAAATCACCTAAAGGATAACCAGTTTTTTAGTCTGGCGCTGGTAATTTTAAATGATTTAGAAATGTTTAGTGAGGACTTCATTGCTCAAGACGATCTCCCCAAAGCCCAGATATCTCAAAATAAGACTTGACGGAAGATTTTTCCCGGGTAAGATTTAAGAGGCTGTCTTAAAATGAAAGACCAATACGATGTCATTGTGATTGGCGGTGGGCATGCCGGTTGCGAGGCGGGGTTAGCTTCGGCCCGGCTTGGTTGTCAAACTCTCCTTTTAACTTTAAACCTTGAGACGATTGGTCAGATGTCCTGTAACCCAGCGGTTGGGGGTATCGGCAAGTCTCAGTTAACTAAGGAGGTGGACGCCCTTGGTGGGGAGATGGCAAAAGTGACTGATTTGAGCGGCATTCAATTTCGCTACCTAAATACGAAAAAGGGTCAGGCAGTAAGGTCTTTAAGGGTCCAGACGGATAGACTCTTTTATCGGCTAAATATGCGCCAAGCCTTGGAGAGAGAAAAGAATTTAATAATAAAAGAAGGAGAAGTGGTTAGAATTTTAACGGCCGGGAAAAGAGTAATCGGTTGTCTTACCGCCTTGGGCGAAAAATTTTTTGCGAAGACAATAGTCTTAGCTCCCGGGACTTTTCTCTCCGGGTTAATTCACATCGGTCTAACAAACTTCCCCGGTGGGCGAATCGGAGAGAAGGCGGCCAATCTTCTCTCCCAAAATCTTTCGGAGTTGGGTTTTAAAATTGGTCGCTTCAAGACCGGAACACCACCCCGACTTGATGGCCGGACGATAGACTTCTCTCGTCTCTCCTCCCAAGCCGGTGACGAACCGCCATCTCCCTTCTCCTTTTGGACCGAATTTGAAATAAAGAATCACCGGCCTTGCTATATTACCTATACCAACCCCAAGACCCACGAGATTGTCAAATCCGGTCTTGACCGCTCACCTTTATACCGAGGAATAATCAAGGGGACCGGCGTCCGCTATTGCCCTTCCTTAGAAGATAAGGTGGTGAAATTTTCTGATAAAGAGAGACACCAAGTCTTTTTGGAGCCCGAGGGATTAAATACCGGTGAGATTTATCCCAACGGCATTTCCACCAGCCTGCCGATTGATGTCCAGATAAAAATGGTGAACAGCATTGAAGGGTTAGAAAAGGCGGAGATTTTGCGACCGGGTTATGCGATTGAACACGACTATTCTGACCCAACTCAACTAAAACCAACCTTGGAGACAAAACTCTATGAGAATCTATTCTTTGCCGGGCAGATCAACGGCACCACCGGCTACGAAGAAGCGGCTTGTCAAGGGTTCATCGCCGGGGTCAACGCCGCTTTGAAAGTTAAGGAGAAAGAGCCCTTCATCCTCTCCCGAAGCGAAAGTTATATTGGCGTCTTGATTGACGACCTAATCACTAAGGGGACGAACGAGCCTTATCGGATGTTCACCTCCCGGGTTGAGTTTCGCCTTCTCCTCCGGGAGGATAATGCGGATTTGCGGCTTTCCAAAAAGGCGCTCAGCCTTGGTCTTTTATCCCAAGGACAATACGAGAAAGTAAGGGCGAAGGAGAAAAAGATACAAGACTTATTAGATTGGCTGAAAAGAACCAAGGTCTATCCAAGAGAAGAGAAAAATCAAAAACTTACCTCCTGGGGAACATCGCCCCTTAAAGAACCCACTTCCTTAGCTTCTCTTCTCAAAAGACCGGAGATTGATTTCCAAAGACTAAAAGAATTGGGATTCACCCCGATAAATTCCAATTCCGAAATTGACCAAAAAATTCTCTGGACCGTAGAAATTGATATTAAATACGAAGGGTATATTGAAAGAATGAAAAAAGAGATGGAGAAGTTTGAGGAGTTGGAAGAGATAAAAATTTCGCCCGATTTTGACTATTCCCGAGTAAAAGGAATCTCTAATGAGGCAAAGGAAAAGTTGAGTAAGATAAGACCGGTCTCCTTAGGTCAGGCCTATCGGATTCCGGGGATTAGTCCGGCGACCATCCTCAACCTAATGATTTACTTAAAAAGAAGGTGAAATTGGAAACAAACCAAGAAGCGATAAGAAATTACGCCCTAAATCTGGGGGTCTCTCTCATTGGGGTTTGTGATTTCAATAAAGTTTTCAAAAAAGATTTCCTCCTCCCCGAAAAAATTCTCGCCCGTTTCCCCTTTGCGATCGCTTTGGCAGTGAAGTTATCCCGAGCGGTTTTGGCCGAGATCGAAGACCACCCAACGAAGTTGTATTTTCATCACTACAAGGTCGTCAATTATCTTTTGGATGCGCAAGCCCTTCGCCTCGCCAACTTCATTGAGAGCCAGAAATATTCCGCCTTACCCATCCCTGCCTCCCAAACCATAGATTGGGAGAAACAGAGAGGTCATATCTCCCACAAGCGAATCGCTATTGCGGCTGGTCTGGGTTGGTTGGGAAGGAATAACCTCTTGGTCACCCCGGAATATGGCGCCCAGGTGAGACTAGCCACAATCCTCACTGACTTACCATTAATGCCAAACGAAGCGAAAGATTTTTCCTGCGGAGATTGTTATGCCTGCCTCAATGCCTGTCCGGTTGGGGCAATAAAAGAGAGACCCGAAGATTTTGATTCTTTGAAATGCTTCTCCTTGCTAAAAGAATTCCAAAAGAAGTATGTCTCCCAATATATCTGCGGTCTGTGCGTGAAAGCCTGTTCGGGAAGAAAGAAGGACTTGACAAATTTTTAAAAATTAGTATCTTTAGGAATATGAAAAATATTTTCGCCGAAAAGGACTTAAAAGACCAAACCCGAACTCTTCTTTTATTAATAAGAAGTAAGGAGGGATTATGCGGTACCTATTAACTCTATCTCTACTTTTTGTACCGCTTCTTTTATTAAACTGCCAGCAACCTCAGGAGTTAACGAAGAAGGTTGATGCGCAGGCCGAAGAGATTAGGGCACTGAAGGAGCAGGTGAATACCCTCAATGCCGACCTGGAGGCCCTAAAGACCGCCTTTGAAGAGCATATGACAAAGTTCCATCCAGCAAAGCCGACAAAACCGACAACCCCAACCCCATCAAAACCAACTGTTCCCCCAAAACCACCGGTGAAGAAGAATGTTGGAGGAGGCTAATATGAAGAGGCTAATACCCTATATCGCAATATTTTTCGCCATTGTTTTTATCGGTGGCAGTTGTCCACCACCATCCTTAGAAAAACCGAGTGTCCAATATACCGTCCTCCAGAATGGTAGTGGACTCCGTTTCACTTGGACAAAGGTTGATGGCGCTGATGGCTACTACATCTACCGCGATGGCAAGAAGTTCTCAACCACGGCGACTACCTATGATGTTGACACCGCCGCCAAAGAGATAAAAATCACCGCCTATGCCAATGGCACCGAAAGCGACCCGTGGATTTTAAATACGGCGGCGGTTGTAACCGCGACGATTACTGTTTACGGAAGGGGCGACCCAGAGCCAACCCATCATTCTGCCTTTGGTTTCACAACCGACGGAACCGCGGTCACTTATGCTTTAAGCAATGAGTCCGATTGGCCAAAGATTGACTTCTATCTGGACGATGTTGGTCAACCGATGACCATCTGCTCACCAAATGTCCGGAATTATAACGAGGAAGAGAACGCCGCCCGGGAAGAGGTGACGACCGACTTTGACGCCTTAAGGATTGCTGGAACCACCGAGTATTACACCCAAAAACAACTGACAACCGGAGCGCTCTATTCCCTCTGGATTGACCCGAATGCCAATGGTTGGGATACCCAAGACAACTTCGCTAAAATGAAAGTGGTAACGATCAGCGGTCATGAGGTAACCTTAAAGGTTGCCTACCAAAAGATAGGCGGACTACGCTGGCTCGTAACTCAATAGGTTAAATAAACAGGAGAGCCCAGCACCAATTGGTGCTGGGCTTTTATTTTATAATCCCTAACCATAGAAAAAGAACCTAATCTTCCTCATCTCTTTTAAGATTAAATCTTTTTCTATAAAATAAGTTCTTTGTTTCCAATTATTTAAGGTTTAAGAAGTTATGAGAACTTGGTGTAAGATTTTGACACCTTTTTTACTCTCTATATTTAGATAGGACTTAAACGGACTTCAGAAAGCGAAGTCTAAAAAATAATCTCTTAACGGAGGGGATTATCTTTATAAAAAGATGGAGCGATACAGGGGCATAACCTTTGGTCTAACTTAAAGGCTGAGGAAAAGCCTAATCCAAAATTTAACCCTTTGCCAAATTTCAAATTTAATCCACATTTTAAGCAAAGACCTAAACCTAACTAAGAATGGTTCTATTGGAATAGAAAAGAACGAACCAATCAACCCTTCGCTCATTGGGCAGGAAGGGATAAGCGTCTTGCGCCAAAGTGTGGTAAGGTCTTTGTTGCCAAAACCCAACTCGTTGACAAATTGAGTTTTTCCCCTTATCATCCCATATGCTACTTTTGCTTCTCATCAATTACTTCCCTTTCGCCCAAGAGCGTCTCTCTTATAATCTCTTCCTCGGACCTCTAAGAGTTGGTGAATTAAAATTAGCTTGTGAAAAGGATACCTGGGATAGCGGGGCGTTAGCCCAAAGTGTTTATCGCCTCTCCGCTACTCTCAGGTCAAATTTCCTTTTTGCGATTAACGATTCCTTATCCGCCATTAGCCGACAAGAAGATTTTACTACCCTCAAATCTTATAAGCGGGTAAAAGAAGATAGATACCAGAAAGAAATTGGTTATGAGTTTAAGGGCGATCGGATTGAATATTCGGATGGCACAACCATCCCCTGCTTAAATCCCCCAAAAGATTTACTTTCCCTCTGGTACTACTTCCGTCATCCCTTCTCGGTTCCGTCCGAAACGTTAGCCAAAGACCAGCCCCTAGAGACCTCTGCCCACTTTGACAAAAAAGACTACCGGGTCCAAATAAAAGTTAAGGGGCGAGTTAAGGTTATTACCCCGATTGGCACTTTTCTCGCCCGTCGCCTCCAACCCGAGACTTGCCCCAAAAGCATCCTCGGTGATGTCTATCTATCGGAAGATTCATTAAACATACCCTTGGTCATTAAGACAAAACTATTGTTGGGAATGGTTAAGGCAATAATCAGAGAAAGGGAGGCAGAGTGAAGACTTTGCATATCTATCCGGTGGTAATTGCCGGTGGGAAAGGGGAGCGGTTCTGGCCAAAGAGCCGGCGCTTCCGACCAAAACAGTTTTTAAGACTATTCGGTCGGACATCTCTACTCCAGGAAACCCATCGCCGAATATCTCGTCTTGCCCCTTCATCCTGCCACCGCTATGTCATTCCTGAGGCATATCTCAACCTCCTCTTTAAAGAGATTAAAATCCACCCAAACAATATCTTAATTGAACCAGAAGGAAAGAACACCTTCCCGGCCATTTGCCTGGCCGCCATCCATCTCCCCCCAGATGGAACAATGGTCGTCTTGCCTTCTGACCACCTAATCGGTCAGGAGTCAAACTTTTACTCCGCCATCAATTTTGCGACGGAATTAGCCAAAAGAGGCTATCTCGTCACCTTCGGAATTGAACCAACCCGAATTGAGACCGGCTACGGGTATATTGAAATCGGGGAAGAGGTCCTTGAGCGTAAAGCCAAGAATGGAGCATCTAACGTAAAAGAGCCTCTTTTTGCCTTCACCGCCCTCTCTTTCAAAGAGAAGCCGGATTTAAATCGGGCAAAAGAGTATGTGAAGAGTGGGCACTACCTCTGGAATTCCGGTATCTTTGTCTGGCAGGTGAAAACCTTTCTCCAAGGAGTAAATCTCTTTTATCCCAACTTTTTCTCCGCCCTCTTAAAATATCAAAAGTCAATCGGGACCAAAGAAGAAAAGGAGGCGCGGAAAGAGTTATATCAAAAGGCACCGAATATCTCAGTTGACTACGCGATTATGGAAAAGGCAAAAAAGGTGGTGGTGGTCAAATCCAATTTCCAGTGGGACGATGTCGGAGGCTGGTTGGCGTTAGAGCGACACTTCGGGAAAGACCATTCCGGCAATGTCCGGATTGGGAGTAGCTTCATTATGGAGACCGAGGATTCTATCCTTTACACCGAAGACTCACCCATCTTCGCGTTCGGCCTCAATAATCTCTTAGTCGTGAAGACAAAGGATTTAATCTTCCTCTGCCCAAAAGAGAAGGCAAATGAGATCAAGAGGTTTTTGTCTTATCTTTTCTCCGACCCAAAAGGAAAGAGGTTCCTCTGAATATGAAGATATTTTTAGCCAGCAATAATCCGAATAAAAAGAGGGAGATAAAAGAGATTCTGCAAGATCTGGGAGTAGAGATTCTCACCCCTCAGGACTTAGGAATTGATTTTTTTGTGGAAGAGGACGGCACTTCTTTTCAAGAGAATGCCCACAAGAAGGCGATTGAAGGGTTAAGGCTCTCTGGCCTACCGACCCTCGGAGAGGACTCGGGCATTGAGATTGAGTATTTGGGAGGTAAACCCGGAACCGCCTCCCATCGCTTTGCCGGTCTCTCCGCAAAAGATGAAGAGAATATCTTAAAAGTCCTTTCTCTATTAGAGGGAGTTCCGATTGAAAAAAGGAAAGCCCGTTTTCGGTGTATCATCTGCTTCCTCTTCTCTTTTAAGAAGGTTCTATTTTTTGAGGGTCGGTGCGAAGGCACAATCGCCACCCAAAAGAGAGGAAATTTGGGTTTCGGCTATGACCCAATCTTTATCCCTCAGGGATTTAATAAGACATTTGGTGAGTTAGGCGAAAGAATAAAGAATAAGATAAGCCACCGGGTAGTAGCCTTAAATAAGTTAAAAGAGTATCTAAAAGGACTCAAAATGGAGGAGAAATGAAGGAAATAAGGCAAGTCAATTTGACCACCGAGGAAATACCTCGCCGTTGGTATAATATAATCCCTGACCTGCCAGAACCACTACCGCCACCCAAAGATCCAGAGAAAGGACCTTCCCGACTAAAAAATCTCCCCAATCTCTTATTGGCGGAATGCCTCAAACAAGAAGCCTCAACCGAAAATTGGATTGACATCCCCGAGGAGTTAATCCTTCTCTACCAGAAAGCCGGAAGACCGCGCCCCCTATTCCGAGCGAACGCCTTAGAAAAGAGGCTTGAAACACCCGCTCAATTATACTACAAAGGGGAATTCTTTAGTCCTACTGGTAGCCATAAGGTGAATACCGCCTTAGCCCAATGCTATTATGCCAAAAAGGCAGGTTATGAAAGGGTGACGACCGAGACCGGTGCCGGACAGTGGGGAACCGCCTTAGCCTATGCTGCCGCACTTTTGGGTTTGAAATGCACAATCTACTGGGTGCGGGCGGTCTATAACTGGAAGAAAGACCGAAGGACATTTATGCGTCTCTTGGGAGCGGATGTCTTTGCCTCCCCTTCCCCTCACACCAAGGTCGGTCGGAGTCTTTACAAGAAAAATCCGCGCCATCCTGGTTCCTTAGGAATCGCCATCTCCGAGGGTTTGGCTGATGCCCAAAATGACCCAAGCGCCATCTACTGCCTCGGTTCGGTCTTAAACCACGTCCTTTTACATCAGACGATAATCGGTCTGGAAACTAAAAGACAATTTGAGAAGATTGGTGTCGCTCCGGATATAATGATTGGCTGTCTGGGTGGTGGTTCAAACTTCGGCGGCTTCGTCTTACCCTTTGTCGGTGATATGCTCAAAGGGGGAAAGAAGATGAGATTTATCGCCGCCCAGAGTGAAGTCGCCCCCAATCTCCAAGGTGAATACCGGTATGACTTCGCCGATTATGCTGAGATCACCCCGATGTTAAAGATGTTCACCTTAGGCCATAAAGTGAAGATGGCGCCAATCAAAGGGGATGGATTGCGTTATCACGGCTGTTCCCCAATAATCAGCCTTCTCCGGCACCATAAGATTATTGAGACCGTCGCCTATCCAAAAGATGAGAGGTATGTCTTTGAACGGGCTAAGATGTTCATTGAATGTGAAGGTTATCTACCAGCACCAGAATCCGCCTATGCCATCGCCGGCGCGATTGACGAAGCATTAAAGGCAAAAGAGTCGGGAGAAAAGAAGGTAATCGTCTTTAACATTTCCGGACACGGCTTCTTAGATATCCCTGGCTACCGGGAAGTCTTGCGATTGAAGTAGTGGTTGACAGAGAGAAGACTTACCTATACAATTCGCTATGCTTACCTTAATCTTTCTCTTGGCTCAAACTTATAATTGGCCACTCCCTCCCCAGACATCGGTTCATCCCTTAGGGAATAACTGGGGAAACTTCCAAAACTACGGCTCGGGCTCCTATTTCCATAATGGGATTGATGCGATTACCGTTGGGACTCAGGGGATTCC
>FWPV01001870.1_pt1 | contig 54402 bp, 43 predicted proteins | sample 2228371 | NCBI WGS metagenome assembly FWPV01 (sample SAMEA103939776, study PRJEB20133) | metagenome
ATACAAGAATTATAACGAGCAGGGGCATCCATTCCACATTAATTTGTAATGCCCCGTAAGCGAGTTTCAAAAAAGGCTTCCTTGGTTGTTAAAATGTTTCAAAAGAAGCCTTATTTATAACGAAAAGAGGAAGATGCGGATGAGTATCAATTTTACAAGTGGTTTGGAGCTCTTGAGCATATGCAATAAAAGTAATGTCAGGATATTTGAAATAATGCTGGTGCGAGAGGTCTACATATCCCAAAGAAATAAGGATTTGATTATAGAGGAAATGAAGGAAAACCTGGAGGTCATGAAAAAAGCCATAGAAAAAGGCTTGACTGAGGACATCCGTTCTGTCAGCGGCTTGACCGGAGGAGATGCAAAAAAGCTGAGACACTATTATGAAAAGGATCAGACGGTCGCCGGACAGGATTTAAACAAGGCGGTGGCTGCTGCCATGGCTGTATTGGAGGTTAATGCTGCCATGGGGCAGATTGTTGCGGCACCGACAGCCGGATCCAGCGGGATTCTGCCCGGGGCAATCATTACGACGGCTGAGCGCTTTGGGAAAAAGGATGAGGATATCATCAATGCCTTATTTACGGCGTCGGCTGTCGGGTATTTGATTACCAGAAACGCTACGGTCGCGGGAGCTGAAGGGGGCTGCCAGGCAGAAACAGGTTCAGCAGCGGCAATGGCGGCGGCAGCCATCGTTGAGATGTTGGGAGGAACACCTGCACAGGCTTTGGATGCAGCGGCAATAGCAATAAAGAACATTTTGGGCCTGGTATGCGATCCCATTGCGGGACTGGTTGAGGCGCCCTGCATTAAAAGGAATGCCATCGGGACAGCTAATGCTCTTATTTCTGCAGATTTGGCATTGGCAGGCGTCACAAGCATCATTCCTTTTGATGAAGTGGTGGAAGCCATGCTGAAGGTGGGGAGATCCCTGCCCTGCGAGCTTAGAGAGACCGGCACGGGCGGGCTGGCATCGACACCTACGGGAAGGCAGATCCATGAAAGGATTTTCGGTAAGTAAGTGCTAGTACATAAAATAATTAAATATTCTGAAAATTAATATTGCATTGTTTGTTTTTTGTGATATAATTTAATTAAGAAGGATGAATGCATCGAGAAGATGTAGAATATCTTTCTGACAGGCTCTAATTCAACTAATGTGTAACTTTCCAGTATATTGTGATTCGTCTGGTTTCGAATTTTAAAAAGGAGTTCACGTAGTTAGTAAAATTAGTTTAGAGTTTGGATGATAAGATCTTTGGTTTAAAAAAGGAATGAGGTAATTAACACTTGGTAGATTCAATTGTATTTCCGTTGAATTAGAGCTTGTTTTATAAAGTGGTTTGTTTTGGTATCAAAACAAACCACTTTTATATTTGTTTATATTATTCCGTTAATCCCCGTAACTTCAATACCTGAAGACCTGAGTCGGTCGATAAAAGGATTTATGCCTGCGCAGTCGCTGGCAATATGACCGGTTACAATAAGATTGCCCTTTTTTTCTTTCTTCAATCTTACATAATCAGGATAGGCAATATGAATATATATTATCGTGTTTATTCCCGCTTCGAAGCATGTGTTTGCAATGTCATATCCCCCATTTGTGTATGCTCCGTGGGAGACCAGCGTCTTTCCTGCTTTACTGCTGTCATCTCCTGCCAGTATTTCAATTTTCGTTCTTGCCCGTTTAAAATCGGGAATGTTGTATAAACCTTCCACTATATCTGATAATGTCGCTTCCGGATTTTTTCCTATAACAGTATCAACCGCACCCTGCATCAGCTTTCTCCCTATTTCGTCAAGGGGCTGGTGGATATTCATCAAGGGCATACCCAGAAGCTTTGCCACCGATACTACTTCGTCATAGTTTTTTGAGCTGGCTGTTACTCTTAGCGAGTCATATTTTTCTGCAACGGCCTTTTTCGCTGACTCCTCAGGTACCCCTCCTTTCACCATGATGTTTATATTGTCTTTAAACACATTAAACGCCTTGGTCGAACATGCCAGGGGATGATGGGCTATGACAGCGTCATAGCCCATGTTTTTGGCCATATACACGTCGGAATTGCTGATGTCAACGCCGAATAGAACTTTTTTGATGTTGCTGCCTTCAATGTATATTTCCGAGTCATCCGGTATATGACCGAAGCCAGACATTTCAATGGCTAGATTCATTATATCCGTTGTATTCATTTTATCATCTCCTATTATGACAGGCCACAAAGTGACCATTGCCCATATCTACAAGTTCCGGTTCAGTTTCTTCACATACAGCGGTTTTCTGCGGACACCTTTTGTAAAACCTGCAGCCCTTTGGAATGTCTATAGGGCTGGGGACATCACCTTCAAGCTTTACCCTGGCACGCTTCACTTCAGGATCAGGAACCGGTATTGCTGAAAGGAGCGCTGTCGTATAAGGATGTAGAGGGTCCTTGAACAATTCGTTCTTGGAAGCCATCTCAACTATTTTCCCGAGATACATGACGGCAATAGTATCGCTGATGTGTTTTTCCACAGCCATGTTATGAGCTATGAAAATATAAGTAAGATTGAACTTTTCCTGTATATCCTGAAGCAGATTTATTATCTGGGATTGTATAGACACATCAAGTGCCGAAACGGCTTCGTCGCATATTATGAGTTTCGGATTGCAGGCAAGGGCTCTTGCAATTCCGATTCTCTGCCTCTGTCCTCCGCTGAATTCGTTGGGATATCTATAGTAATGCTGACTGCTAAGCCCCACTTCATTAAGAAGATTAAATATGATTTCCTGTCTTTCCTTACCTTTTGCAATTTTGTGTATATCAATAGCCCTGCCGATGATTTCACCTGCTGTAAGCCTTGGATTTAGGGAAGCATAAGGGTCCTGGAATATTATCTGCATATCCTTCCTTTTCTTTCTCAGAGATTCCTTGTCCAGGCTTGTAAAATCTTGTCCTTCGACGACTATTTTACCTGACGTGGGTTCATACAGCCGCAGAATCGTTCTGCCAATTGTAGATTTCCCACAACCGGATTCGCCAACCAGGCCAAGAGTCTCTCCCTGTCTCACATTGAAGGATACGCCATCTACGGCTTTCACATAATTCACTGTTTTTGAAAAGAATCCTTTTTTTATAGGGAAATATTTTTTTAAATCTTCCACTTGAAGCAAATATTCCATTTAATCACACTCCCCGCCTGAATATAAGAAGCATCGGACCGAGCGACCATCCATATCAACCAATAAAGGCTCCTTCGTACGGCATAAGTCCTTTGCTGCGCTGCACCTTGAAGCAAACCTGCAGCCCGTAAAATGCTCCATGAGGTTTGGAAGAGTGCCTGCTATGGATTTCAACCTTCTCTCCTCGCTGTCGACCTTTGGTATTGAATCCATAAGTCCTTTGGTATATGGATGCAAAGGTGAAGAGAAAAGATTTCTGATATCCCCATATTCCATTATTTTTCCGGCATACATGACGATTACTTTATCCGCCACACCTGCAACTACTCCTAGGTCGTGGGTTATTAACATAACCGACATATTGAATTTGTCTTTTATATCGGATATAAGCTCAAGGATCTGAGCCTGAATAGTAACATCCAGCGCTGTGGTAGGCTCATCTGCTATGAGTAAATCAGGCTGGCAGGACAGGGCCATGGCTATCATGACCCTTTGTCGCATGCCGCCGCTCATATGGTGAGGATAATCACTAATTCTCTTTTCGGGGGAAGGAATTCCCACAAGCTTTAGCATCTCAATAGTTTTCTCCCGGGCTTCCTTTTTAGAGGATTTCTGATGAAGAATTATGGACTCCATTATCTGGTTGCCTATGGTGAACAGGGGATTGAGGGAGGTCATGGGGTCCTGGAATATCATTGCTATTTTGTTTCCCCTGATTTTTCGCATATCCTGTTCCTTCATGGAAAGAATATCTTCACCATTAAAGTATATGGAGCCTTCTTCTATTTTTCCGGGAGGTTGGGGTATGAGCCGCATTATGGACCGGGCAGTAACACTTTTGCCACTGCCCGACTCTCCCACTATTCCCAGCGTTTTTCCCTTTTCTATCGAGAAGCTTATACCGTCTACTGCTGGCAATACTCCGTCTACGGTGTAAAAATATGTTTTCAAATCCCTTACTTCAAGGAGTGCGGTCATAATATCATCACCTATTCTCTGTAAGCTTTAGTAAGTCTGAATTCACCGTTTGCCTCAAAGGCTATCTCCTTTATATTCTTTCTTGAGGCCAAAACCACACTTTCATGGAACATGGGTACCCAAGCCACATCATCGGTGAACTTTATATTGGCCTCCCTAAGGTAGCCTATCCTTTCATTCTGATCCACTGTAACTCTTGTCTTCAAAATAAGCTCATCCATATCGGGTTTGTTGTATCTTGCGTAGTTGGAAGCGCCAATATTTTTTGAATAGAACATCGGATAAAGCAATTCTTCTCCATCGCCTGTTACGTTCATCCATCCATTCAGGTACATATCCTGCTTTCCGGCTTTGACGTATGCGAGGAAGGATGCCCAGTCTATAACATTCAGCTCTACATTGATACCGATTTCCTTAAGCTGGGCTTGTATATATGGAGCAATTTTCATGTAAACATCGGTACTTCCGATAGTCAATGTTGTATTGAATCCATTGGGGAAGCCTGCCTCAGAGAGAAGCTGCTTTGCCTTACCCAGGTCATAATCATAACCATGTCCTTCAATTTCGTCATTATAGCCTATAAGCTTCGGCCCTATTATGCCTCTCGATTTATAAGCAAGTCCGTTCAACGTGCTTATGTATGAATCCCTGTCAATAGCATAGGATATAGCTTGTCGAACCTTCACGTTGTCAAAGGGCTTTTTCTCAAAGTTGAAGCCCACATATCTCGTCGGATTTCCCTGTATCTGTGTAACGGTGATATCGGAGTTATTCTTCAATCTATCCAAGTGTTCCGGAGGTACATTCAGCATGAAATCGGCTTCGCCGTTTTCTACCATTGTAACTGCTGTGGCCATTTCAGGAACAACTTTGTATATAATGCTGTCGAACATGGGTACACTCTGCCAATAGTTTTCATTCTTTACAAGTTCTATATGGTCTCCTGATACCCATTCCTTGAATATATAGGGACCAGTGCCGGCATTTGCAGCATTCCTGTTTATATCACCGGCTTTGTCTGCCACCGGATTCACTATTGAAAGATTGTCATGAGCAAGTGCCGTAAGCATTATTCCGTAGGGTTCTTTAGTATGAAGTATTACAGTAGATTCGTCTGGAGTCTCAATAGTTTCAACTGATTTTAACAGACTCGCCCTCGGTGATGCAGTCTTTGGGTCAAGTATCTTATCAAAGGTGTATTTGACTGCCTCTGATGTAAATGGTGTACCGTCTTGGAATTTTATATCCTTCTTAAGAGTTATAATCCATGTGTTTGCATCGGGGTTTGTGAAAGACTCCGCAAGCAGGGGTTTGACGTCTCCGGTCTTGGGATCCTTCATGAATAGTGTCTCATAGATGCTTCGCAGTACATTACTGGAAGCGGAGTCATTTGTGAGTATGGGAGATACCCCCACGGCATCAGTCATAGAGACATAGGTAAGCTTTTGCTCCTTAACCTCCTGCGGTTGTTCCTTAACCTCTCCCGATGTGCTTGAAGCCCCGCAGCCTGCTAATACTGAGGCCATGATGACAAACATTATCAGTGTGGCTAAAACTCTTTTTCTCATTTTTACAGTCCTCCTCATTTATTCAAATTATTACTGAGTAACCATTTATTGTTATGTTACATTGTGTTTTTAAGATTAGGATCCAGAGCGTCCCTAAGACCATCGCCAACGGAGTTGAAGCCGAAAACTACGATTATGATGGCAAACCCGGGTATTAGAGTAAGGTGGGGAGCCTGGTATATGAAATTTCTTCCTGTAGCTGTCATAGCGCCCCATTCGGCTAAAGGAGGCTGGGCTCCGAGTCCCAAAAAACTCAGGGTGGCTGCCGACAGTATCGCTGTGGCCAATCTCATAGTTGCATATACTATTATTGGCGATATGCAGTTCGGAAGTATTTCCCGGAATATTATGTTCATGTCTGTTTCACCAAGGGCTTTTGCTGCTGTCACATAGTCCAGCTCCTTGATATACAAAACGGTGCTTCTGACAACCCGGGCCAAGGTAGGCACAGACCATATGCCTATTGCGATTATCACATTTATTATGCCGGGGCCGAGTATTGATACTATTGCAAGAGCCAGCAATACCCCTGGAAAGGCAAGTAGTATGTCTATTATTCTCATGATAATACTATCCAGCTTTGGATAATAGCCCGCTGAAAGCCCTAGTATTACTCCAAAAGCGAGGCCGAAGCCTACCGAAGAAAACCCTACCAGCAGAGAAATTCTAGCTCCGTATATGAGCCTGCTTAAAAGATCTCTTCCATATTCATCTGTACCAAGAATATGACCCGGTGATCCGATCTTGAAAAGCCTGATGCTTAGGTTCTGTTTATAAGGGTCATATGGTGAGATTATAGGAGCGAGAATTGCTACAGCTATTACTATCGTTATTATTACAAGACCTGTCATGGCCATCCTGCTTTTCTTTATTCTTTTCCACAGCTCCAGCAGCGGATTTCTTGCGTCATATTTAATGAAAACACTTTTTTCAACTTGTTCGGTGCCGCATTCACTCATATATTACACCTCCATTACTTGTAGGATATCCTAGGGTCTATTATGACATATACTATGTCAGTCAGCAGGTTTATCAGAACGAACGTGCTTGCTACTACCAATACCGTGCCCTGCACCATAGGAAAGTCTCTTGCGTTTATTGCCTGAACCATCAGCCTTCCTATACCATTTATTGCGAATACGGACTCAACCACCACCGTTCCACCCAGAAGAGAACCGAAGTTTACTCCGATGACTGTAATAATAGGAATCAAGGCGTTTTTCAGAGCATGCTTCAGTACAACGATTCTTTCATTAAGCCCTTTGGCTCTTGCAGTATGTATATAATCCTGATGGATGATTTCGAGTACTGAAGAACGGGTCATCCTTGCTATCATCGCGGCGGAACTAAAACCAAGGGTCGTTGCCGGAAGGATCATAGTCATAAAACCCTCCCTTGTCCAAATCTGACCGTTGAAACCTGATATATTGAGTATTTTAAGATTTACACAAAACACTATAATGAGGAGCAAGCCTATCCAGAAGGTAGGGGCGGATATCCCCAGTGTAGCAATGGACATACTCAGATAGTCGAACCACGAGTTTTGCTTTACCGCAGCTATTATTCCTGCAAGTACTCCAATGATGGCAGCAATCAATACGCTGAAGATTGCAAGATTGAAAGTATTTGAATATCTGGTTTTAATAGCTTCCGATACCGCCTGACCCGTCTGGAAAGAGTATCCCAGGTCACCCTTTAGTACGCCGGATATGTATCTGAAGTACTGTTCGTGCATAGGCCTGTCTAATCCAAGTTTGACTCTTATATTAGTGATTTCTTCCGCTGTGGCAGTCGGACCTCCAATGACTTCCGCAGCATCTCCCGGTATCAGGTAAATCATTAAGAATACAACTACGGATACTCCTACCAGAACGGGGATAAGTTGTAAGAGCCTCTTAGCAATATAATTAAACAAAATATCCCACCTTTACAATTCATAGTTTATTTGCCATTAAAGATATGATTCTGTATACACCCCCTTGACGTATAATTGGCTTGTTCTCATCAGAATTGGATATGTAAGAATTTTTGACAATTCAGAAACTATAAAAATGCCTCCACGTGAATAATTATTCATGTGGAGGTAGTTTGGCAATCCCTTCACTATGCTACTCATGTATAAAATTAAATTTTATTAAATAATAATTCACTAAGATTTTATAATAAAATAGCATATGCACCATTAAATGTCAAACTCTGAATAGTCAAAATAATCCGACTTATTGAAGTGACATCACCCCTACAGATATCTAGGTTTAAAGACAATCTGTGTCTACTGTGGATTAACAAATGTATTTAATAATAAGGCAAGCAATACAAAATGAAAGAAAACGGAAGATATTAATGATAATAAACTGCATTATGCAATCAATATTTTTCACTAATGTCAACAAAATAAGTGTTATAATATAAAAGTGTAAATGGCTAATTACGTTATGTACATTATTACGAATTATTACAACAATTTAATTATTCAAAAAAAGAAAGAAGGTGTGTTGATGAAATTTAAGAATATGGATGAGATAGACCAGCAAATTCTAGTGTTGCTGTCTCAGAATTCAAGAATGTCATATATTAATATCGGAAAAAGTATAAATTTATCGCGAGTCGCAGTAAAATGCCGTATAGACGCTATGGAAAAGGTAGGCATAATTGAGCAGTATAGTATAATTATAAATCCTCAAAAGGTCGGACGAACGGTATCAGCGTATTTTAATATAGAGGTTGAACCCAAATATTTCTATCAAACAGCCGCTGAATTAGCTGCCAAGGAGCAGGTAACAGATATTTACCAGATGACAGGTTCATCCAAGCTGCATGTTCATGCGGTTATGGAATTGAATGACGATCTGGAAAAATTCTTGAAGGAAGAGATCTATGTGATGCCCGGGATTGTAAGTATAGAAAGTAATCTTATAATATCAAGGATAAAAACCAGGAAGGGCATCAGAGTCTGATTTTCCCATGCCCTCCCGGGTGTTGTAGGAGTTGACTGTGATATCAGGTTTTAATAAATAAAGACAAGGAGGGGAAGCAGAATATAATGAATGCTGTATTATCATTTTTGCCAATACTTTTACTTCTTTTTTGTCTGCTGATTTTAAAAATGACGGCAGGAAAATCAGGAGCCTTGGCATTACTTACTGCACTGGCAATAGCCTATGGAGCCTTTGGAATTGATCTATTCGGTGTAATAGTTGCCTTAAGTAAGGGAATGTCCCTTGCCCTTTATGTGCTGCTAATCATATGGGCTGCCATATTTCTATACCATCTTGTGGATGAATTTAAAGCAATCGAAGTGATTAATAAAAATATTATTATTTTTATTAAGGATCCTTTTATACAGTTCCTTTTGCTGTCCTGGCTTTTTTCATCAGTACTTCAAGGTATTGCAGGTTTTGGAGTTCCTGTAGTTATTGTAGTACCTATTCTGGTACAGCTTGGGTTTAACCCCCTGCTATCAGCGGCGGCAGTGCTTTTGGGCCACTCCTGGTCCGTAAGCTTTGGGTCAATGGGTTCGTCATTCTTTACCATATTTCTGGTTACTAATTTACCCCAGCAAAATCTTGGATATTATATGACAATATTTGATTTTGCAGCAATGCTTTTAATGGGTATTTCGGTATGTTATATATACGGTGGATTTAAATACGTCAGTAAAGGGCTCATATATATAGTACCAACCTCTATTGTTATGGTTGCAGTTATGATGACAACAATATATTTTAATATGTTATCTTTAGTTGGGCTTATTTCTGCATTATCCGGACTGATTACAATGTTTGCATTGTATATGTTTAAAGAAAAGCCGGGTTTTCCCGAAAAGCTGTATAAAGGCTCCCTCAGCTTGGGACAAGCAATACTGCCCTATGGGTCTATTATTATTTTATCTTTATTATTTCAATTATTGAAACTGAATAGTTACTTTATAGCCTTTAAATACCCATCGTTTACAACTAAGCTGGGGTATGTAGTAGCGCAGGAAATGGCATATTCAAAGATAAAGCTGTTGGGCCATCCTGCTCCAATTATTCTCCTATCCGTTATTGCAGGAATTTTTGTATATAAGAAGGTAGGTATATGGAGTAGAGATAAGTTTAGGAATGTAGTAAAAAAGACAGTGGACAAATGCATACCTACGTCAATAAGTCTTGTATTTTTGATTACGATGGCTTTGATAATGATGGATTCAGGGATGACACATCAGCTTGCTTTAAGTATTTCAAAAATTACTGGGAAATATTATCCACTGTTTGCTCCATTGTTTGGAGTATTGGGAAGCTTTATAACAGGCAGCAATACTAATTCAAATGTAATATTTGGAAAGTTCCAGCTATCGGTAGCCGAGACTTTGGGGGTAAATGGGGCTATAATGTCCGGACTTCAATCTATTTCCGGCTCTATAGGTGTAAGTTTAGGGCCTACAAATATTCTTATGGCTTCCTCGGCCATAAAACTTGCAGGACAGGAATCACAAATTTACAAAAAGGTTATGGGACCTGTACTCATTACAGCATTAGTTATGGGCATTTTAAATTATTTAATGCTTATGGTATTTAAAATAAACATAGGGGGATTATCGCTATTATGATAAGAAAAATCGAGTTTCTCATGTTCATACCCATATTCATAATGCTTTATTATGCAAGTGGAAGCGGTAATATTGTCATTGGTGCAGCAGGTGCAGCTTTGCTGATACTAAATGCCCTGATGGTTCTATTTATTGTAAAGAAAAAATTGAAAACCTGATTTTCATAAATTTAAAACATAGAGTGTAAAATGATCAAACCGCCAAAATGGGCGGTTTTTATTTTAGTGTCAAAAGCTATTACAACAAAAAAATAGAAGGTATAATATAAATATCGATAAGCAGTCAAATAATGTTGAAAGCAAATAAGAATAATCAAGAATCGGAGGTATATATGAAATACAGAGTAGCAGCAAAACAATATAACAGCAAAAAGTGTCTGGTATGCGGCTTAAAGAATGATTTGGGCCTCAAGGCCTCTTTTTATGAATTGGATAATGGTGAACTGGTTGCTTTATATAAACCCATTGAAGAGCATCAAAGCTATCCCGGCAGACTCCATGGAGGTATAGCCGGAGCCATATTGGATGAAACAATCGGGAGAGCTATTCTGATAACTGATAAAAATGCATGGGGAGTAACGGTTGAACTGAATCTTAAGTATAAAAAACCAGTACCGCTGAATGAAGAATTAAGGGTTGTTGGCAGAATCACAAAGGATTCGAAAAGACTGTTCGAGGGTTCTGGTGAAATACTGCTGGCAAATGGGGACATCGCAGTAACAGCATATGGGAAATATATAAAAATGCCTATAGATAAAATTGCAGATTTCAACGAACAGAACGAAGAGTGGAAGGTAGCGCTATCTGATAATGACCCTGTTGAAATAGAAATCTAAATAAGTGCCAGCAAACAAAGGCAAACACTGTATAAAGAACATGATATAAGTATAAAAGAGTTCATCCATATCGATGAACTCTTTTATTATAGTATCAAATAGCTCCCAATTATTCACTTATTGCTTTGCATGATTGGCGCGTGATAAATTTAGTTTCAAGCAATGTACGGTGTTCTGGATTCTTTTCCTCGATTAAATCAAATAACACATTTGCTGAGACCTTTCCCAGTTGTTGTATAGGAACATCAATAGTAGTCAGTCCGGGGTTCATTATTGCGGCGTATTCATAATTATTATGACCAAACAGAGATATATCGTCGGGAATTTTCAAATTAAGCTTTCTGATGGCTTTATAAGCACCAATCGCTTTGACATCGTCCGTAGCAAAAACAGCAGTCGGAGGATTGGGTTTCTGCAATATATTTAATGTAGCTTCATAGGCATCATTTATAGTATACTGACCATTTTCAACAAGAGAATAGTCAATAGGCAGTCCTGCTTCCTTGTGAGCAACGATGTATCCTTCAAGCCGATCCTTGCTTACTACGTATTTTAGAGGAGCATGTATGCAACCTATTCTTTTGTGACCTAATTTTATAAGGTAATTGACTGCATCTTTACAGTCATTGAGATTATCCGTGTCAACAGAGTAAACTTCACTTTCAAGTCTTTCATCAATGACACGTCCTACTACCACAAAGGGTATTTTAATTTGATGCAGCTTTTCTATCAGTCTGTCATTTATTCTTGAACTGAGAAGTATAAGCCCTTGGATGACCTTACTCTCGATCATTGACATGCATTTTTCTATTTCCTTATCTTCTGTAAGGGAACTATTGAGAATGATATCATAGTTTTTTTCCTCGGATACTTCGCCAATAGCTTGTATGATCAAGCTAAAGTATGGATTGTTAAAAGCTTGCTGTAGAGAACGTGTGGAGACTATACCTATTGCATTAAATGCACCGCTGCCCAAGCTTTGTGCAATTCTATTCGGTTTGAAATTAAGCTTTGTTATGGCATTCATAACATTTTCTCTCGTTTTGTCGTTTACATTGGAAGCATTGTTTATTACCCTTGAAACTGTTGATATGGATACTTCTGCCAGTTTAGCAACATCTCTGATTGTTGCGCTCATTTTCATCATCTCCAAACATTACGGCATTTAGTACTATTATATAATTATAATTCTCATATTAGCAAACGTCAATGATATGAAACCGGTTTCATAAAATATATAAACAGTTAAAAAAACTAATTATAATAATAAGAGGAAAACAGAGAAAAATGGAGATAGCACACTAAAATTTAGAATTTATAATTAAAATATCATATTTAAACATTTTACTAAAACGGTTTCATAGTGGTACAATAAACACAAATGAAAAAATCTGAATATACTTGTCTGAGACAGCCTCTTAAGGCTTATCATGTTTCCATACATACCAACAAGAGCGAAAAAAGCGGTTTCACACAAAATGCATGTATAAGTCGGAGAATCAAAAAACATTTCTATATAAAAATTACACAACACTTACAAAGTTAATGAGAATTAGAAAGGCCTGAAGTCCTTCCTTGTGTTACAAAGGCTTTAACAGGTTCAAAACATAGTGTATGATAATAGTGAAATTGTCTGCCGGAACACGGAACAATAGACTTATTGCCATACATCTTCTAATGAATCTGTATTGAATAAGCATAACCATTATTTATTAAAAGGGGGATCTATTAATGAAAAAGTTATTAGCACTTGCGACAGCGATGATTTTAGCGGTAAGCGTTGTCGGTTGTACACCGAAGGCACCTGAAGCTGCTGCACCAGCGGCACCGGCAGAAGCGGCTGCACCGGCTAAAGAAGTGAAAATCCAGTTTATGCACACTATGATTGAGCAGGAAAGACAAGAATTAATTGATGGCATAATAAAGGATTTTGAAGCTAAGAATCCGGGCATCAAAATTGAACAGATGCCAACAGACGAGGACAGCTATGAAACGAAGATTACTGCATTAGGTGGCAGCGGCCAGCTTCCGGCGATTATGGAAATGAGCCAGGACGCAGCAAAGCTAAACGCAAAGAATAAATTCATTGATTTCTCAGCAGTAAAAGAGGTTATTGATTCAAAAGGTGAGAAGGCTTTCTTTGATGGAATTCTTAATGTTATCAAGACTGAAGACGGCGCAAGCTTTACAGGCGTGCCTGTTGGCGGTTGGGTACAAGGAATATGGTATAATAAGGCTGAATTCGACAAAAAAGGCTTAGCTGCTCCGGATACTTGGGAAAACATAATGGCAGCTGCAAAGGCTTTTTCAGACCCGGCAAATAGAAAATACGGCATAGCAATACCTACAGCTAACGACGGCTTTGCACAGCAAGGTTTTTCACAGTTTGCACTTTCAAATAAGGCGAACGTTCTGGATGCAAATGGCAAAGCTGTGTTTAACTCACCGGAAATGATTGAAGCACTGACATACTACAAGTCATTATATAAGTATACTATGCCAGGTTCAAATGACGTACCGGTTGTAAAAGACGCATTTATGAATGGCGCAGCACCTATGGCAATTTACTCTACATATATGATTCCGTCACTTAACGAAGCGGGCACAATAGGTGATATTGGTTTTGCCGTTCCTAAAAATAAAGTAGGTGCAGCATATGGACACATCGGCTTGGCAACTATAAAAGCTGACATGCCAAAGGAAGAAAGAGACGCAGCAGTTAAGTTTTTAAGCTATATGCTAACAGATGAAGTAAATATTAAATGGCTGCACATGTCACCAGGTGGACAACAACCAGTTTTAAAATCTGTAGCAAGCTCAGCGGAATATTTGAATAACCCAGTTATTCAGTCATTCGCAGGAATTGCAAGCGATATCTCAGGTGCTTTCAATAGTTTACAGGCTTTCGGTTCTGTAGACGGCAAAAACTTCTTGGTAATGGGTGACATTACAAGCACAGGTCTTATATCTGATGCTGTAAACAGAGTAACAGTTAAGGGTGAAGATCCGGCAAAGGTTGCAAAAGACATACAAGCTGAAATAGAAGCTTTGTTGAAGTAATAAAAAACGGCAGCATGCAGCTCTCCCCTGCATATTAGAAATAGTATGCAGGGGAGGGGCTTTGTCTAAATATAATAATTAGGAGTATGGCCTGTGAAAAGATTAAAAGACTCACATTTCGGATATCTCTTATTAGCGCCTAGTATTTTACTCGTTATACTATTGATCGGGTATCCCATGATCAACAACATTATAATCAGTTTTCAGAAGATACCGCTAAATCCAAAGCTTCCATCGGACTTTACAGGTTTGAAAAATTATACGAGTACATTTTTAGATAAGAATTTTTATTCATCATTATTTACTACAGTGACGTTCACCGCTACAGTAGTTTCACTTAGCACAGCACTAGGGCTATTTGCTGCTATGTATATAAACAGGGAATTCCGATTTAAAAAATTAGTGAAGGCATTAATTATTCTGCCTTATATTGTCCCTGCAATTTCTTTAATATTTTCTTGGAAGTATATGTTTAACAACACATATGGTGTAATTAATTACATCTTCGTTGACTTGTTACATATGTTTAAGGTTGCCCCTCTTTGGTTCGATAACAAATACAGCTCATTTGCATTAGTTGTATTATTTTCGGTATGGAGGTTTTTTCCATATGCGTTTATATCATTCTATGCAATACTTCAAACAATAGATAATAGTCTGTATGAAGCAGCAGATATTGATGGTGCCAACAGGTGGTATAAGTTCAAATCCATTACAATACCTGAAATAATGCCGGTGCTTGCAACTGTAGTTACGCTTAGGACAATTTGGGTTTTTTATATGTTTACAGAAGTTTTCCTTCTGACGAAGGAAGTCAATACCATAAGTGTTTATCTATATCAGGTTGCATTTGCAAGAAAAGACATGGGCAAGGCAGCCGCTATTTCCATTATTTTATTTGCTATAGTATTTACGATTATACTTAATGGTAGAAAGAGGGTGCTCAAAGATGTCAGCAATGAATAAAAAGGCTTTGAAAAAAATACTCTTTTATGTCGGTTTAATAGCATTTTTGGGAGCAATTTTATTTCCTTTCTTTATAATGCTTATGGTCTCCATAAAAAGTACAAATGAGGCTATACAATTTCCGCCGACATTTCTGCCTAAAAATATGACCCTCGAGCATTATAAGAATATTTTTAATCCAAAAATATTCCCTTTCTTAACATATTTCAAAAACAGTATGTATATCTCTGTTTTGGTCTCCACTATATCTGTGTCATTTGGGATATTAGGAGGGTATAGCCTATCAAAGCTGAAATTTATGGGGAGAACAGTCATAAACAACAGCTTTTATACAGTGTATATGTTTTCCGGCATACTTTTGGTGGTGCCTTTGTTTAAAATAATTTCGTCGATAGGATTATACAACCATAGAGAGGCACTCATTATTACAATGATTGTGCAGACGCTTCCCACATCTGTTTATATGTTAAAAAGCTTTTTTGACACAATACCCACTGAAATAGAGGAAGCAGGCCGAATTGATGGACTTAATAGGATGCAGCTTATTACTCATATAATCATTCCGCTCTCATTATCCGGTATTGTTTCAGTTTTTGTGTATGCCTTTATGGTTTCTTGGAATGATTATTTGTTTGCATCCATTTTCCTAAGCTCATCAGATCTGTTCACCTTGTCTATAGGCTTAAATTCATTGTTTAACCGAGCCGATTATATCTGGGGCAGAATGATGGCGTCTTCTATAGTGACGTCTATACCGGTTGTACTCATGTATGCGGCTAGCGAATACCTCATGCGAAAGGGTGCAACAGAGGGCGGAGTAAAGGGTTAGTGCCTCGCTTACAAAAGAAGAGACGTTCAAGTTAAGTATATGTATGGAGGATTTTTATGAAGAGCTTAAGACTAACATCAAATGAGGATGCAAAGCTGTATTTATTGGAGGAAGAGGTCGGGGAACCAACAAATACACAGGTCCAAGTGGAAGTAACAGCATCTGTAGTAAGCCCCGGCACCGAAAGAGCGTTTATATTGAGTATGGAAAACACCGATAGAAATTATCCAAGGACGCTTGGCTACAGCGTTGCAGGCATAGTCACGAAAGTCGGCAGTGACGTTACAGAGTTTAAAGCAGGGGATAGAGTTGCAGGCATACTAGCCCATAGGACTATAGGCAATATAGAGCAGCACAATTTAGTGCATATACCAGATGAAGTAACCTTTGAAGAAGCTGCTTTTGTAAGAATAGGCGTTATTTCCATGCAAGCCATCAGGAAAGCGAGAATAGAGCTGGGTGAAGGAGTTCTGGTTTTTGGTCTGGGGCTGATAGGACAAGTTGCCATGCAGCTTGCAAAGGCTAACGGCGCTGTACCGATAATAGGGATAGATGTTGTAGTGAGTAAGCTTGAATTAGCTAAAAGCAACGGCTGTACACATGTATTTAATGCAAATACGGAAAACCTGGAGCAGGAATTTAAGAGAATAAATAACGGCAGTTTGCCCCAAGTTGTCATTGAATCAACAGGGTTTCCTAAACCTATAGAGTTATCGCTTCAGTATGCACAGAATTTTGGCAGGGTTATAATTCTGGGCAGTACCCGGGGAAATTCGGAAATCAATTTTTACAGAGATGTGCATAAAAAGGGGCTTGTAATTATCGGAGCACATATTTCTACCAACCCTATTGTGCAATCGTATCCGGCCCATTGGTCCTTCAGGGATAATGCTGCTTGCTTTTTAAATCTTCTTAAAGAAAAAAGAATAAATGTGACCTCTTTAATATCACAAAAAGAAAGCTTTGAGAAATTCAATGATATTTATAAAAATGTATTAGGAAAAAATGATGATTATATTACCTCCGTTATTACTTGGAGATAGGAGAAAATGAATATGAAGGAAACTGTAAATTTCGCAATTATTGGCTGTGGCTCAATATCTAAGACGCATATTGCGGCATTGAAGGAAATAGATGAAGCGAAAATAGTTGCTGTATTTGATAGGTCCATAGAAAAAGCAGAGGCTGTAGGGGCTTCCATAAATGCAAAGGCCTATAGCGATTTTGATTTATTGCTGGCAGACAAGGATATTGATGCAGTAATTATTTTAACTGCCAGTGGAATGCACGCAGATATGGGGATAAAAGCTGCTAAGGCAAAAAAGCACGTTATAGTGGAAAAGCCCATTGATATTAATGTCAATAAGGCAAGGCTCTTGGTAGATGAATGCAAGAAGAACAACGTTAAGCTAAGCTGTATTTTCCAACACCGCTTTGATAAGGATACCATAGCCCTAAAAAGAGCTATAGCGGAAAACAAGCTGGGACAGTTAAATTCCGGCTGTTGTCATACAAAATGGTTCCGCTTGCAGGAATATTACGACGAGGTCGCCTGGAGAGGGACAAAGGAGCTGGACGGCGGCGGTGCGCTTATTAACCAGAGCATACATCAGCTGGATTTATTTCAATATTTGATGGGTGATGTAGAAGAGGTCTTCGGATATGCAGAAACCCGTGCACACGTTAGAATTGACGTGGAGGACGTTGCAATGGCTGTATTGAAATTCAAAAATGGCGCAATAGGAATTCTGGAGGCTAATGTTTGCGCATATCCCGGATTTTACACCAGGATAGACGTATGCGGCAGCGACGGTACGGTTATTTTGGAAAACAACACTGTTCAGCAGTGGAAGCTGAAAAATGGTGAGGAATATGTAGGTTCAAAAACTGACCTTCCTCACAAAATCCAACTTGAGGAAATTGTTCATGCGATTAAGGAAAATAGAGAACCATTGGTAAATGGTGAGGAAGCGTTGAAATCGTTAATATTAGTAAATGCAATATATCAATCAAGTTTGACAGGCAAACCTGTGAAGATTGATTACAATATTTAGTAAGAGGTGCTGCATGAAATATTTAGAAAACAGCTGCTCCGATATTAACATTTGTTACATAGGCGGTGGATCACAAGGCTGGGCATGGAAATTGATGAGTGATTTGTATTTGGAGGAAAGCCTGTCCGGTACGGTAAGACTTTATGATATTGACCAACAAGCTGCTAAAGCAAATGCCATTATCGGAAATACCATCTCGGGGTATGAGGGGGCAAAGGGTCACTGGACTTACAAAAGTGTCTCCACATTGCAGGAAGGCTTGTCGGGGGCCGATTTTGTCATTATCTCCATTTTGCCTGGAACGTTTAAGGAAATGTACTCTGACGTTCACACCCCTGAAAAATACAATATACTTCAGTCTGTAGGCGACACTACAGGACCTGGCGGTTTGTTCAGAGCATTGAGAACTATTCCAATGTATGAGGAAATTGCAAACTCCATTAAGAAATATGCCAAGGATGCATGGGTTATAAATTATACCAATCCTATGTCTATTTGTGTTGGTGCCTTGTACGCTGTTTTTCCAGAAATAAAGGCATTTGGCTGCTGCCATGAGGTTTTTGGTGCACAGAGGCTGCTGCTGATGGCTTTAAAGGAATTTGAAGGCATAGAGGAAACGGATAGACACAATTTAAGAACCAATGTTTTAGGAATCAATCATTTCACATGGATTGATGAGGCCAGCTACAAAACCTATGATTTAATGCCTGTTTACGATAAATTTGTAGAAAAACATTATGCAGGGGGTATTTGTGATAAGGTTACGGATATTCACTTTATGTCTAAAAATCGAGTCAAATTTGATTTGTACAGAAGGTACGGTATTATTTCAGCAGCCGGGGACAGACACCTTGCTGAATTTGTGCCTGGTTACATAAGAGATGAAAAAACAGTGCAAGAATGGGGCTTTAGTCTCACCCCCATTGACTGGCGCATTGATAATAAAGAAATGCTGATAAAATTGAGCAGGGAATATGTTAATAAAGAGAGGCCCATACCTATTGAAGAGTCCGGCGAAGAGGGTGTGCGACAAATAAAAGCACTGCTGGGCTTGGAGGATTTAATTACAAATGTAAATCTGCCTAACGATAATCAGCTGGTTTGTGACAAGGGAGTTGTTGTTGAGACTAATGCACTTTTTACAAAGAATAAAGTCCGCCCTTTGGTTGCAGGAAAATTGCCTGATGACATTAACTTGATGATGAGCGTTCATATGAATAACCAGAAAATGGTACTTAAGGCAGGGCTTGAAAGAGATAAAAAGCTGGCTTTCGCTGCGTTCTTAAACGATCCATTAGTAAAAAACATAAGTGTTGACCAGGCACAAGCGTTGTTTAATGAAATGTTCTCAAATACTCGTGAATATTTGGCTGAGTATTAGTACCTATATAAAGAGGTGTTGAAGTGGAAAAGCTCATTCAAGAGGATGCTTCCGGTCGTGTACAGAGATAGAGGAGTGTTTGAAAAATGGAGAATCTGAATCAATTCATCATAGAAAAGAAGAAGCGTCCTATAAAAATACTGCAATTTGGTGACGGCAATTTCTTGAGAGCTTTTGTGGAATGGATTTTACAATGCTCCAATAATCAAGGGCTTATAAATACTAGTGTTGCGGTGGTGCGACCATTAGAAAGAGGAAAAGTAAAAGAAAAAGACCTTAAGAAGCAAGACGGCTTATTTACCTTATACCTGCAGGGGATACAACAAGGCGAAGTAATCAGTCAAAAATCAGTAATTGATGTGTTGGAGGATTTTATCAATCCCTATACAGAATATGAAAGATATCTGGAGTATGCAGAGAGTGAAGAGCTTCGTTTCATTATATCCAATACGACAGAAGCAGGTATCGTACTGGATTCAAAGGATACCGTTCTGGATCAATGTCCGAACTCCTTCCCGGGTAAATTATTAGCGCTGCTCTTCAGGAGATATAAGCATTTCAGGGGTGATTACAGCAAAGGCTTAATTATCTTACCCTGTGAGTTGATTGATCATAATGGAGCTGAACTGAAGAAAGTACTCAATGAACTAGCTGCCATAAACCATTTAGACTCAGAATTTCTAAATTGGTTAAATGGGGCCAATAGCTTTTGTGATACCTTGGTCGACAGAATCGTTCCGGGGTATCCCAAAGATGAAATAGAGCAAATGACAAAAGAACTGGGTTATATCGATCATTTCATTGTAAAAGGAGAAATCTTTCATTTATGGGTGATCCAAGCAGGAGATGACGTAGCCAAAGAATTTCCTATTAATCAGGCAAATCTTAATGTCCTGTTTGTTGAAGATATCACACCCTATAAAGAAAGAAAAGTGAGAATACTTAATGGCGCACATACGGCTTTAGTACCTGTGGCGTATTTATATGGAATTGATACAGTTAAAGAAGCAGTAGAGGATCCGGTTGTGGGTGACTTTTTACTACATGTTATATTCTGTGAAATTGTTCCAACTTTAGATTTGCCTAAGGATGAGTCAGACCAATTTGCAAAGGATGTCCTGGAACGCTTTAAGAACCCATTTATCAGACATGAGCTGTTATCCATAGCCCTGAATGCTACAACAAAATACAAAACAAGAAACTTACCTTCGGTCCTTCAATATATTGAGAAGAAAGGAAGCTTACCAAAAGGACTTTTATTCTCACTTGCTGCCTTGTTGGTATTTTTTAAGGGCAAAAGAGGAGAACGGGATATCTTATTGCAGGATAATCCTGAATTTTTAGAGCTGTATAAAAAGCTATGGGCGGAGTACGATGGTTCATATACAAGTGTGGAAAAGCTTGTGGAAGAGTTTCTCGGGCTAAAAAGTCATTGGGAAGTGGACTTGAATACCATTGAGGGCTTAAAAACAACTGTGTCAGAATGTGTATACGCAATTCTAGTTGAAGGTATGGAAAAGGCCTTAAAGAGGGTAATTTCATGAGCAGATCCTTGAAAATCAATGAAGCAGACAATGTTATTGTTGCCTTAGTGGACCTTTATGAAGGTGAAACAGTCGATGGCACCCTTTTAATAGAAGAAATAGGTCGTGGTCATAAAATTGCTTCCAGGGACATTGCTGAGGGAGAAGATGTTATTAAGTACGGAGCACCAATTGGTAAAGCACTTTGTGCTATCCAAAAGGGAAGCTTGGTACATACCCATAATGTAACGACAAAGCTGGATGCTTTAAACGAATATACATATCAGCCAAAATTTGAACAGATGAAAAGAGTACTAAAGGAGCAGGAAATTCAAATTTACTGCCGCAAAAATGGTGATATTGGAATCCGGAATGAACTCTGGATTGTACCAACAGTCGGCTGCGTGAACAGTACAGCGTATAAGATAGCGGAGACCTTTAAGAACTCTCAGCCTACTGACGCGATTGACGGCGTTTTTGTTTTTGGACACACCTATGGCTGCTCTCAAATGGGAGACGATCTTGAAAATACGAGAATTTCTTTACAAGGTATAGCAAAGCACCCGAATGCAGGGGGGGTCCTTATTCTCGGGCTTGGCTGTGAAAACAATCAATCGAGTACTTTTATACATACCTTGGGGGATTATGACTCAGAACGCATCAAGTTCTTGGAAAGCCAAGAGGTTGAAGACGAAATAGAAGAAGGGGTCCTTATTTTAAAGCAATTGTATGACATAATGAAAACGGATCGAAGAGAAAAAGGCAAGCTCTCACAATTAAAAATCGGACTAAAATGTGGTGGCTCAGATGGCTTGAGCGGGATCACGGCTAACCCTTTGCTTGGAGAGTTTTCAGATTATATAAATAGCTGTGGTGGGACAACTGTTTTAACAGAGGTACCTGAGATGTTCGGCGCAGAAACAATTTTGATGAGTCGTGCTCAAAATGAAGTTGTTTACAATAAGATTGTCAAGATGATCAATGATTTCAAAACCTACTACAAAAATCATGGTCAGGTCATATATGAAAATCCTTCGCCGGGCAATAAAAAAGGCGGAATTACAACCCTGGAGGATAAATCTTTGGGCTGTACGCAAAAAGCAGGCCTCTCAAAGGTCGTGGATGTTGTCAGGGTAGGAGATACGCTAGAAGTCAAAGGACTTAACCTATTAAGTGCACCGGGCAACGACTTGGTCGCAACAACCTCTTTAGGAATTGCAGGTTGTCATATGGTTTTGTTTACAACGGGCAGAGGGACACCTTTCGGTGGATTTATCCCAACCGTTAAGATTTCCACTAACTCAGAACTGGCAGAAAAAAAGAAGCACTGGATTGATTTTGATGCAGGCAAACTCTGCGGGGAAAGTACAATGAGCGCATTATTAGAACAATTTATCCAATATATTATTCAAGTTGTGAATGGTGAAAGAACCAACAATGAGAAAAATGGAGCAAGAGGAATCGCTCTATTTAAATCAGGGGTAACCCTATAAAATGGAGGAAATATAGCATGAGAAAATTCATGGATCAAGACTTTCTTTTATTCAACGATACAGCGAAAATGCTATACAACAACTATGCAGAAAAGATGCCTATTTGTGACTTTCATTGCCATTTAAGTCCTAAAGAAATAGCAGAGGACAAAAAATTTAAAAACATAACAGAGCTATGGCTTGGAGGCGACCATTATATATGGCGTGCCCTACGTACTAATGGTGTAGACGAATCCTTTATTACAGGAAATCAACCGGATAAAGAAAAATTCCTTAAGTGGGCAGAAACCGTTCCTGATACTATTGGCAATCCGGTTTACCATTGGACACATTTAGAACTGAAAAGGTTTTTCGGCATAGATAAAACACTCTCCCCAGACACGGCGGAAGAGATTTGGCATTTATGTAATGAAAAGCTGCAAAGTGGTGAAATAACCGCAAGGACTTTAATAACAAAGTCGAAGGTTAAGGTCATCTGTACCACAGACGATCCGGTTGATTCGTTAGAGTACCACAGAGCAATAGCAGAAGATACGTCCTTTGATGTGAAAGTCTTACCAGCCTTCAGACCGGATAAAGCAATAAATATTGAGCTGGATTGGTTTGGACCCTGGATTCAAAAGTTAGAGGCTGTTGTCGGGAGACCTGTGGATACGCTGGAAAAGCTGTTGAATGGCTTAAAGGAACGCCTGGCATGGTTCGAGAAACACGGCTGTTTTATATCTGATCATGCCTTAGATACGGTGCAATATGAAGAGGCAACTTATGAAGAGGCGAATATTTCTTTTAGAAAAGCTCTCAAAAAAGAACCGCTGTCTCAGCAGGAAGTGAGAAAATACAAGAGTTTTATGCTGCTATTTTTGGGACGTGAATATGCACGTTTAGGTTGGACCATGCAATACCATATCGGCGCTTTAAGAAATAATTCTACACGCATGTTTAAGATTTTAGGACCGAATACTGGATTTGATTCAATTCATGACAATAAGATGGCGCTAGAGCTTTCTAAATTATTAGATGCATTGGACGCTAGGAATGAATTACCAAAAACAATCTTATATTGCTTAAATCCTCGGGACAATGAGGTGATAGCTGCCATGACAGGCAATTTTCAAGATGGTAGTGTTGCCGGTAAAATTCAATTCGGATCGGGTTGGTGGTTTAATGATCAAAAGGATGGTATGGAAAAACAAATGGAAGCGCTAAGCCAAATAGGGCTGTTAAGCCGTTTTGTGGGTATGGTAACGGATTCAAGGAGCTTTGCCTCTTATACGAGACATGAATATTTCAGACGTATTTTATGTAATAAAATCGGCACGCTTGTTGAGAATGGGGAATACCCCGCAGACATGGATCGGCTTGGCCAAATTATTCAAGACATATGCTACAACAATGCTGTGCGCTATTTTAAACTGTCGGAATTAGCAGGCTAATTCCAATTTATTAGAGAGGTGGTATATTATGCCAAGACAGCTAGTGGCCGCCGCGCCATGTGCCGCAAAAATAATGGAATATACAGACAGAGCTATATTACCCAATGAAGTAAAGGTAAAAGTTCAATTCGCTGCTCCGAAGCACGGAACTGAGCTGACAGACTTCAAGGGGTGCAGTCCCTTTATGAAGGAAAAATACGACTGTGATTGGCAGTTGTTTCTTCCCAGGGAAGAGAATGAAGAGTGCGGGGTAAAGTTCGGTGAATGGAACCTCGGGAATCAGTGGGTTGGAAAAATCGTAGAAAAAGGCAGCAACGTCAAGGATTATGAAGTTGGTGACGTGGTTTGCTCCTATGGAGGCATAAGAGAGACCCAAATAGTGAATGCCGTGAATAACTATAGGCTGAGAAAGCTTCCGGCTAATGTTTCCTGGAAAAACGCAGTATGCTACGATCCGGCACAATTTGCATTGGGTGGAGTAAGGGATGCAGGCGTCAGACCGGGAGACCGGGTTGCGGTATTCGGGCTTGGGGCGATAGGGCAGATTGCCGCACAGATATGCAAGAAGATGGGGGCAAGTCTCGTAGTAGTCATAGATCCCATAGAAATGAGAAGGCAGATAGCGACAGCCAATGGTGCAGATGTTGCATTGGATACAACGGATATAGATGTAGGTATGGAGCTGAAGAAGCTGACGGATAAGCTGGGAGTTGATGTGGTAATTGAGACCAGCGGCCATCCTACTGCGCTTCAAAGCGCATTAAGAGGCTTGGCTTATGGAGGAACTATTGCTTATGTAGCCTTCGGCAAAGAGATTACCTCCTGTCTGAACTTTGGAAGGGAAGCACATTTCAACAATGCCAGGATAGTATTTTCGCGGGCAGGCAGTGAGCCAAATCCTGACTATCCTCGCTGGAGCAGAAGGAGAATAGAGGATGTCTGCTGGGAGATGCTGACCAACGGGTATTTGAACTGTGAGAATATAATTAGCCCCGTTGTAGCTTTTGATGACTCAGCAGAAGGATTTATGAAATATGTGGATAGAGAGCCTCACTTAAGCATAAAGATGGGTGTAAAATTTTAGGAGGTGTATCAATATGAAGCTGGCAACTCAGGATAAACCATTTTTTCCAGAGAAGGTGGAAGAGAAGCTGCTATATATAAAAGAATTGGGTTTTGATGCTTTTGAGATAGATGGAGCACTTCTGGTGAACAGGTTTGACGAAGTAAAAGCAGCAATCAGGAGCACAGGGGTCGCCGTATCCGGCGTGTGCGGAGGGTACAAGGGCTGGATAGGGGACTTTGACGAAAGCAAACGAAGGCAGAGTGTTTCCGATATCAGCAGGATACTGGAATGTGCATCCTTGATCGGAGCAAAGGGCATCGTGGTCCCGGCTGCATGGGGAATGTTCTCCCTGAGGCTGCCACCAATGGTTCCCCCAAGGAGCGCTGAAGAGGACAGAGTCGCACTGCTTGATTCCCTGGGAAGTCTGGAGCGTGTGGCGGAGTCAACAGGTACGCTGGTTTATTTGGAGCCGCTTAACAGGTATGAGGATCATATGATAAACACCCTGGAGATGGCAAGAGATATAATCAATGAGGGTGGTTTCAGGAAGGTAAAGATAACTGCGGACTTTTTCCACATGAATATAGAGGAAAAGAGTATTGCACAGAGCATATTTGACAATAAAAAGCTCATCGGGCACATACATCTGGCGGACAGCCACAGGTATCAGCCCGGAAGCGGACATATGGATTTTGTCGATGGCTTTAAGGCACTGAACGAAATAGGCTATGAGGGTTATATGGCCTTTGAGTGCAGGGTGCTTGGGGAAAATCCCGCTGAAGAATACAGGAAATCAGTTAAATACATAAAAGAATGCATAGTCAAGGCAAGGTGAAGCATATGGGAAAAGTCAGAGTAGGGCTCATTGGAGCGGGGCAGATAGTTGAAACAGCACATCTTCCCGCTTATATGAAGCACAAGGATGAAATAGAAATAGAGGCAATATGCGATATTAATATGGATAAAGCAAAGCAGATGGCTGATAAATATGGAATCCCAAAGGTCTATGGAAGCCATACTGAGATGCTTGAGAAGTGCAAGCTTGAGGCAGTGAGTGTATGCGTGACGAACAGGTTTCACGCAGCAGCAACGATAGATGCGCTCAATGCGGGCTGTCATGTGCTTTGTGAAAAGCCGCCTGCCATGAGCTATGAGGAAGCATTGGCAATGTATGAAGCCTCAAAGCGGAATAATAGGATATTATCCTTCAACTTTCACTTCAGGCACTCCCGGGAGGTAAAGGAGCTTAGAGAGCTTATAGCTGAAGGTACCTTCGGGAATATTTATGCCGTCAGGGTCCAGGCTTTACGCAGAAGAGGCATCCCCGGCTGGGGCAGCTTTATCAACAAGGAAATCCAAGGGGGAGGACCGCTTATTGATATTGGCATTCATATGCTGGACGCAGCCTTATACCTTATGGGCTTTCCGGAGCCGGATTATGTTGTTGCAGGAGCTCATCAGAGGATTGGCAACAGGCCGGGAATAGGACTCATGGGCACTTGGGACCATACCAAATTCACTGTAGAGGATTCTCTCTTCGGATTCATCCGTTTTAAGAACGGTGCGACCTTGAACCTTGAGACATCCTTTGCCCTGAATATGAAGGAAGAATCAGTCATGAACGTGCACCTGTTCGGAGAAAAAGCAGGAGCCTCGTTGTTCCCGCTCCAAGTGTTTTCTGAATCGGACACTGCACTTACAGACCAGGAATTCCCTTATCTGCAGGAAATAGATAAGAGATATGAAAGCATTGCGGATTTTATAAATAGTTGTGTTTATAACAGACAACCGCTTTACAAGGCCGAGGAAAGCCTTGTCATACAAAGGTTGATTGACGCTTTGTACAAATCATCTGAGACTGGCCAGCCGGTGAAATGGTAGCGTAGGAGGACATTATGCTGAGATATGACAAAGGGATAGGGGAATATCAAAACTGGGTTTTGTGTGAGGATAAATATGACTCCAGATACCAGGGCAAGTGTGAAAGCGTAATGGCTCTGGGTAATGGCTACCTTGGCGTGCGTTCTGCCTTGGAGGAAGCTTATGTAGGGCAGACAAGGAATTTTTTCGTGGCAGGTACTTATAACCGCTTTCATCCGGAAGAGGTCACAGAGCTGCCAAATGCCGCCGATTTTACAGAAATGCAGATATATCTGAATTCTGAGCTGTTTACCATGGATACAGGCAACCTTGCGGAATATGCAAGATACCTTAACCTGAAGGAGGCTGAGCTTACCAGGGAGGTCCTTTGGGAAAGCCCGGCCGGTGAAGCATTCAGGCTTGTGTTCAAACGCTTTGTCTCCCTTGAGGATCTGCACGTGATTGCTTTTAAGCTGTCTGTCACTCCAATCAGCGGGGATGCCAGGGTCAGGATAAGGACGGGCATAGACGGCAGGATGACCAACTCAGGAAGCCAGCACTTCAGAGAAGGTGAGAAGCGGGTCTATGACAGGAGCTTCATGCAGCTGGTGCAGACTACCACCGAATCAGAAATAGATTTTGTAATAAACTGCAGCTGCAAGGGCTATGCCGGGGATAACGACCGGCCGGCAGCATCAGAGGCAGCCGAATACGGGGTAGAACGCAGGAAAATATATGGACTTTATGAATTTGAAGCAAAAAAGGATATTGGCATAACCTTCGAAAAGGTTGCTGTCGTATTTACTTCAAGGGATAAGGAATATATTCAAGGCTGCAAGCTTGAGGAACTAAAAAAGCATTCCCTTGAGTACCTGAAAGACATGCTTGCATTGGGTTATGACACCCTCTTTGCAAAAAGCAGGGATAAGTGGGGTGTTTATTGGGCTGCGGTGAAAATAGACATTGAAAGCAGCAGCAGCGAGGATATACTTGCATTGAGGTTTGCGCAGTATCATCTGCTTATAGCAACTCCTGTTCACGACGAGAGATTCAGCATCGGGGCAAAGGGCTTGACCGGAGAAGGCTATAAGGCGCACGTATTCTGGGATACGGAAATGTTCATGCTTCCATATTTTCAATACAATGTACCTCGGATTGCCAGGCAGCTGCTCACATACAGGTACAACAATCTGGAGGGGGCACGAGAGAAAGCAAAGAAGTATGGGTATGAGGGAGCCATGTACCCGTGGGAGACCGCCTTTACCGGACAGGAAGAAACACCCGAATGGGCTGCATTGAATATAATGACAGGAAAGCCTACCAAGGTATGGGCAGGGATAAAGGAGCATCATATAACTGCTGATATAGCTTATATGGTTTGGCAATATTATCTCTCCGCAGGGGACTCCGGGTTCATGGAGAAATGCGGCTATGAGATGATTTTTGATTGTGCCTGGTTCTGGTGCAGCAGGCTTGTCTGGAACGACGAGCAGGGAAGGTATGAGATAATGGATGTCATAGGTCCCGACGAATATACAGAGCACATCGACAATAATGCATATACAAACTACATGGCGCATTATGTCATATCACTGGCTCTGAAGCTTTATGAAACGCTGCGCAAGGAGCAGCCTTCACTATTCACACTGATGGATGAGAAGCTCAGCCTGAGCAAGCGGTATGACAAGTACCGGTCAGCAGTGGAGAAGCTATATTTGCCTAAAGAGGGCAAGAATGGGGTCATACCTCAGGATGATACCTTCCTCAGTAAGAGGGAAATTGATATTGACAAATACAAGCATGACGATGTAAAGCAGAGTATACTGCTGGATTATTCGAGAAGTCAGATTGTTGACATGCAAGTGCTTAAGCAGGCTGATGTGGTTATGCTGCTTTGCACCCTGAGGAAGCTTTTTGGTGTCAGGACAATCAAGAACTCATGGGAATATTATGAGAAGCGGACTATTCATGACTCCTCCTTGAGCAGTGCAATACACAGCATAGCCGCTTGTTACTTTTATAATATTAATAGTGCTTACAGCTTCTTCAAGGATGCCTGCAGGATTGATATGGGGCAGAACCCTGTCTCCTCCAATACAGGCATACATGCTGCAGCCATGGGTGGAATATGGATGGCGGTGGTTATGGGCTTCGGAGGCTTTTTCAACAATGAAGGACAGCTGGAGCTGAACCCTATGCTGCCGGAGGCGTGGACTCGTCTGAGCTACAGTATTTATTGGCAGGGCAGAAAAATACTGATTGAAGTCATAAGGGATAGTGTTACCATTGTTTCCACAGGTCAAGATGAGACCCTGCTTAAGGTATATGGGCGGGAGTATAAGCTTAGGGACAAACTCGTAATTGGTAGGGAAGAGGTGCTGTATGGCAGCTGATATAGTAATTACAGACAGGATTCTTGAGCTTCTTACAGCTCTGTACGGAGACAAGAGTCAGGTAATATATAAAGACGTAATAGCGTTGATGGGAAAGTGGAAGCCAAGAGCTGCTCAGCCTGTAAAGAAGGGCTGGGTAAGCGAGAATGACGTTATGATGATAACTTATGGGGACTCCATAAAGGGAAATAGCGAGGCACCGCTGGTTACTCTAAAGAAATTTGCAGACAGATATCTAAAAGGTACAATATCTGCAGTGCATATACTGCCGATGTTTCCGTACACCTCTGATGATGGCTTTTCTGTCGTTGACTACTACAGCATCAACGAGGAGCTGGGGACCTGGGAGGATATAAAGAATCTGGCTGCGGATTATGATATGATGTACGACGCGGTTGTGAACCATATATCCAAGTCCAGCAAATGGTTCCAAGGCTTCCTGAACTGTGAGGGGAAGTATAAGGAGTATTTTATTGAGGCTGACCCCAAGGACGACTACTCAAAGGTTATAAGGCCAAGAGTGCTGCCTCTTCTTACCTGCTTTGATACCAAGGAAGGGAAAAAGCATATTTGGACTACCTTCAGTGATGACCAGATAGACTTGAACTTCAAAAGCCCTGACTTACTGGTTGAAATATTGGATGTGCTGCTGCACTATGCTTATAATGGTTCCCGCTTCATCCGGCTGGATGCCATAGGCTTCGCCTGGAAGGAAAGCGGAACCCCCTGCATGCATCTGGAGCAGACTCATGCTGTTGTTAAACTGATGCGTGCTGTGCTTGATATGGTTTTTCCGGGGACTATACTGATTACAGAAACCAACGTGCCACATGTTGATAATATAAGCTACTTTGGGAACGGTACTGATGAGGCACAAATGGTGTACCAGTTCCCCCTCCCTCCCTTAGTGCTCTTTTCATTTATCACGGGAAATGCCTTCAAACTGGGCATGTGGGCAAAGTCGTTGGAAGAGACGCCTTTGCCTAGCGGCACTGCATATTTCAACTTTCTGGCCTCCCATGATGGCATCGGTGTAAGGCCTACAGAGGGAATACTGACTGCTGAGGAAAGGGAATTGATGATTGAGACGGTTATTAAGCATGGTGGAAGGGTCAACTTCAAGTCCAACAGCGATGGTTCAAAATCCCCCTATGAGCTGAACATCAATTATATGGACGCACTGACCGATCCCGGCTCTATGGATAATAAAAAGAGGGCGGGCAAATTCCTGGCAGCCCAATCCATCCTATTGTCGGTGGCAGGTGTGCCGGGCATCTATGTACACAGTCTGCTGGGTTCACAGAATTGGTATGAGGGCGTAGAACAGTCCGGAATCAACAGAAGGATTAACAGGGAAAAGCTGAACTATGGAAGGCTGTGCCAGGAGCTTGAGGACAGCGGGAATATAAGAAGTATGGTTTTTTCAGCATTTTCAAAGCTTATCAGACTGAGAAGACAGCAGTCCGCATTTTCTCCTGATGCAGCACAGGAGGTGCTGTTCCAGGATGAAAGAGCCTTTTCCTTTATAAGACACAATAATGCCACTGACGAGAAAATACTGGTCATAGTGAATGTTTCAAACCATCAGTATGATATACAATATGACTGCTGCGGGATGGACATAATATCGGGAGAGGAAGTCAGTCCTGGAGCCATTCAAATGATGCCTTACCAGACAAGATGGATAAAATATTGAATAAAAATGCCCACGCTTTGAAGCGTGGGCATTTTGGCATTCATATTCTACAGCCTTATTTGAATGATATCCAGATAGTCTTCTATTTTACCATCGTTCATGCAACATTCAATAAGCTTTCTGCCTATTGGGTTCAGTCGGCGCGTCAGGTACTGGTCAAGCTCTGATTTGAAGAAGTTGTTCAATATCTTTGCACCGGCATCATAGCCATCATTGCCTATATTGGACTGTTGATTGGTCTGCAGGTAGCTCTTACGCAGATATTTACCGTCAAGCTTCAAGGTTTCCAGTGAATAGCCCAGAAGCGAACATCGGGATTCAACCAGGTGCTCCGGTCTGAACTTGGCACTGCCGCGCCTTGCCAGGTACTCCCTTGCAATCCATTGAGGCGTGAAGCCCACCTTGTAAGAGCCTATATGCTGGTTAGGTATCAATACATATCGGGTATTTAATGTATTCAATATCTGCTCAAGCATGAGATTTGCCTGGTCTACACGCTTTCCTGTAGCGAAAGGCCAGTAGGAGCCGACACCCTCACTGCTCATTCCTTTGGTATCCATTATGCTGGGGTTGTCGTGACCTCTGGGAGCCACTAACCTCCACAGCCATGCAAGTCCGGGAGGAAGTATGTGCATCAGGCCGATAATGCCATAGGTGGGGTTTTCCCTTGTACAGGGAGGAGTCCTCACCCCGAAGCTTCTGACATCGATTTCTACAGGATCATCCACCACGTCGGGAACAAACCTTCTGGGCATGATTACCCTTGGGTTGGGACACGGCTTGCCGGGCTCATCCATTGTATGCTCCCATATAAGGCAGGTCGAACCTGGGGCAGCATCTATATTAAGAAATATAAGCGGTTCCTTAGGATGTATGCACAGTCTCTCGTAGTGTGGATCCACACCGTATTTGTTTATATGATTGATTCTCAAGAACCAGCCCTGCTCAGCATCCTTTACAACCAGCCTTTTACTGTCGTTCTGAAGGGACGGATGGCATAAGGCCATGTCGTCAGTAACCGGCTGCAGCTCGCAGGTATCGCTTATTTCTATGAAAAACTTCTCTTTATTTACTGTATCCTGAGCCAGCAGGATTCGTCCATCCGGCTCCCTGTGGATTTCTTCGAGCATTTCGCTCTTTCCGCCGCCGCTGGCACCCTCGTGCATAATGGTGATGATATTATCGTACGGCGTAATGACCCTTACCGTGGATGCATGGGCTGTCAGCCAGCCTTCATACTCACCGAAGTTCAGCAGTACGCTGTAGATGCCTTTCTTTGCGCTGGGTCCCGGATACAGGTTGTATGAAAATAGCTCGTGCATGTCCTTCAGCCTGTTGTGCACCACTATCTGCTTTCCGTCAAAGTGGGTGTGCCTGAAGGGTGGTGCCAGGTATATGACTGTTTTTGGCGCGAAGTCCTTGGGTATCTCGTTCTTTGGAATAAAGCCCTGTATGTCAGCAAGGGCAGCAGCAAAGAAACCTGCATTGGCAGGAGCCACAAGAATGCCGGGATAGCCCAGCTCTTTTCCTCCAGCCATAAAGGGCATAATTATAAGCTCTTGTTCTTTGAGCCAATCAAGAGTGGTTTTTCTCAAAGGCTCAAAACCTTCTCCATATTGATCCTTGTATTTCGGTTTGTCAGTGTCCTCATCATCTGCAATTACCATGCAGTCAGGGTCTCTTCGCCTCATATACATGTCTGTATAATTTATCACCATACCATTTTTGCATTTGGCTACTGAAGCCTCGACTATCCTTCCATTGCCAGGGATATCATAAGCTACCTCATATACCGTATTATCCTTGTCACCCAATGCAAGCTGAAGCAAATGCTCTCTGCTTTCCGGGATTGTAATGCCGGGACTCTGCTCAAGGATGGCCGAAAGCTCAATCGGCAGGTTTGTTTTCTTAAAAACCTTACTTTCCATTGTGACGACTCCTTTATATATAATATTTAAAATAAATGTGTGTTTTAATAAATAGAAATCAGATATATGCTATACTTATTAGCTATAAAAATATGTATATTTAATAGCATAAATATACATTATGACCAACATTTAAGACCTAATCATAATTTCAAATTACTTGATATTTTAACACATAGAAAAACAAAAAACAATAAGGAATATCAAAGCCTCGTAAATATTGTGCCCGCATGGACACATACTGTCCCTTGGTGAGAAAGTTATTCTTGGTAAAACTGCTAAAATGCGGATAATTATACGTATAATTGTATACAGGATACCAGAATTGATATAATACAAATAAAAAAAACACCGTTTCAATATAATAAAACGGTGTTTTTTAATGTTATAAAATTTATAGTGCCTCGTAAAGTATATCACTTCTAGGGCAGGCGAGGCACCAAACAGATGATGTGCCTTTTTAACACTTGAATACAATAAATCTGTTGTGTTAAAAAGCACTAGTGCCTCGTAAAGTATATCACTTCTAGGGCAGGCGAGGCACCAAACAGATGATGTGCCTTTTTATAACGAGTAGGGGCATCTATTCCACATTAATTTGTCATGCCCCGTAAGCGAGTTTCATAAAGCCTTCCATGTTCTAAATTGCTTAAATAAAAGGCTTTATTACACTTGAATACAATAAATCTGTTGTGTTAAAAAGCACTAAGCCTGAACTTCCTGTATCTTTACTTTATCTTCTTCGATTTCAGCGAGCTTGGCTGATATTTCTCCTCCGACCTTGGTTACCTGCTCAAGAGGAAATTCAGCGTCCTTGGAAAAGGCTTCATAAACCATTTCGCCCAAGTCAAGCTTCAGCTTCTTGATGTCGCTTTCAAGCTGGGTGATGTGCAGTTTGAGCTTGCCTATCTCCATCATTTCCTGTGATTTATTGCCAACGACTTTGGCTGTGCTAACGGCTTTTTCCTGTAGATTCTTTAAAAAACTCATATTTCATCCTCCTTCAAATTTGGAGTATATTTGATGACTAATTCGCCAAGTTTTAGGAATATCCTGCTAGTTTATAAGATTTATCCGCAGAATTATTAATTCCTGGATGCCCAATATGCCCAATAGAATAAGAATAGGATTGCAATTACTATGAATATGTACCATAATCCTTCGAAAATCAGGCTTGTGCCCAGGTATACCGGCAGCAGACTTAAAAGACCCAGTGCAACTATCCATAAAGTCCACATAAGCCTGTTAACCGGCTTGAGTCGGTTCATCGTTTTCCACAGCCTGATGTTTTCCAGTATAAGAAATATGAACCCACCGCAGGCCAGCAGGTAAATTATAAAAGGAAGCACTGTATTAATGAAATAATTGATATTGGCTTCAGCAATATCTGCAGAAGTATCATCTGCATTTTGTATGATTTTAGAAAGTGACGAGAAAACTTTAACTGCTGTCTGTTCATCGACCTTGTCAAAAGCAGCGGCAGCAGGATCACTCAGGTCAAAAGCAACAAAGACAAGCCCGAATATAGTCACAAGAATCAGACATTGGTATGCGAACTCCCTAAGAAACTTCAGAAGGATCCCCCCTTTAATCTACTGAGTATCAGCGTATATGGCGTGACAAGTTAAGTGGCTATTTAATACTATGAGGATTGATTGGACATTATTCGCGGCAGGATAACTTTTCTATTATGTACAAAATATTATAGAGGGAAATGACTCCAAATGGCGAATATAGGGGAATTGACAAAAATATCTGAGGTCGAGGAAAGCATAGATGAGCTTAACCGGCAGGCTGAAATGGCGGAGGAAGCCTTGACTGACTCGGGTAAATCTGGCACAGTTATCATATAACAAGTGTGATGTGTCAACATAAATAATGAGAAAGCAGGGATATAAGAGGGGAGGATTATAATGGAAGATTCAAGAACCAAAAATCAAAGAGGGCAATGGGCATCGGCCATAGGCTTTGTCATGGCAGCAGCAGGTGCAGCAGTCGGCTTGGGAAATGTATGGAAGTTCCCTTATCTTGCCTCTAAATTCGGTGGAGGGACGTTCTTATTCGCTTATATCATAATGCTGCTCGTACTCGGTGTACCTATTCTTATAACGGAAATTATCCTGGGGAGAAGGGGAAAGCTTAACCCTGTAGGCACCTATGCCAAGCTCTCCAATGGAAGCAAGTGGTGGAAGTTTGTAGGGTTTGTAGCTGTATCTGTAAACTTTATAGTGCTTTCATATTACAGCGTAGTAGGTGGCTGGATAACTAATTACATGTTCAAGTACATAACCGGTGGAATAAAGGGAGAAATACCTGCTTATTTTGGCGGGTTTATCACAAATCCGATTACACCGCTTTTCTGGCATGCCCTTTTTATGGCTGTTACAATTTTCATAGTAGTAAAGGGAATATCCGGTGGAATAGAAAAAGCCAGCAAGATTATGATGCCTGCCTTGTTTGTATTGTTCCTGGTATTAGTGGTGAGGGTAGTCACACTGCCGGGAGCTATGGCTGGTGTAGCATACTATCTGAAACCTGATTTTTCAAAGCTTACAGGCTTAACATTTCTAATGGCGATGGGTCAGATATTCTTCAGCTTGAATATAGGTGCCGGATGCACAATGACCTATGCAAGCTACCTGTCATCAGATGAAAATATACCTAAGATGTCTGCAATAGTACCTGCAATGGACTTTTTGGCCGCATTCCTGGCAGGAATGATAGTTATCCCGGCAGTATTTGCCTTCGGCCTTGACCCTGCTGCAGGACCTCCGCTTCTATTTATCACAATGCCCCATGTTTTCACACAGATGCCTTTAGGGACAATGTTTGGATTGATGTTCTTTATATTGATGCTATTTGCTGCCTTGACGTCATCAATCTCAATGCTTGAGGTTAATGTATCCTTCCTTGTGGATCACTTTAAAAAGGATAGATTGAAATCAGCAATTTGGGCGGGAGTCATCATATTCCTGGTGGGTATCCCATCCTCCCTAGGTCAGGGAGTTTTCTCCTGGTTTAAGATAGGCGGCCTTGACTTTTTAAGTGCGGCAGACTTTTTAGCCTCATATATAATGATGCCCTTTGGAGCCTTCATGATGTGCATATTTGTGACAAGAAGGTTCGGAATAGATGAAGCCATAAAAGAAGCCACCAACAATGGAAAGATAGCCTTTGGCTTAAAGAAGGTCTGGGCGTTCCTGATAAAATATGTAGTTCCGGTTATAATAATCCTGGTTTTCTTAAGCTCCACAGGAATCTTGAAATTTTAGAAAACACATTCCGGGGAGTACAGCTGTATTGAAGCTGTACTCCCTTTTGAATACAGTTCCCTGAATCGGGTTAAGTTAAAACTTGTAAAGTCATATCAGTTGTATTATTATATGAAGAAAACCAGTATATAAGAGGGGTAAGGTTGCTATGAACATTACTAAAGAACCCAGTTCACAATTTTCCAGATTTCACGAACTAATGAAGTTCCGTGTTCGCGAAATATTGCTTGTGTCTACACCTTATGACGCTTTTGTGTTGGAAGAGGACGGACGCCTGTCTGAGCAAATATTCAGTGAGTTTTTGGATCTAAATCTCCAGTTTGCTCCCAGGATAAAAAGAGTTTCGTCCGCAGAGGAAGCTTTTACAGCATTAAAGAAGAGAATGTACGACCTTATAATAACCATGCCACATATCAGTGATATGGATCCTCTTGAATTTGGAAGGCGTGTTAAGGAGGCTTATCACGGAAAGCCCGTGGTAATGCTGACATATGATACCGTAAGCAATGATGTTATTGAAGAAATCAGAAAGACAAGATTTATTGACAGGGTGTTTTTTTGGTCAGGTGATAATAAGATATTTCTCGCTATAATCAAGTATGTGGAGGATCGCAATAATGTAGAGCATGACAGCCAGCTGGGAGTTCAAGGCATATTGGTTGTAGATGATTCCCCCTGGTATTACTCTCAGTTTCTCCCCATGATCTATACGGAAGTAATGAAGCAAACCCGCTATCTGATTTCCCATGCAGTTAACGAGCTTCACCGTCAGCTGAGAATGCGGGCAAGACCCAAAATCCTTCTGGCTGAGACCTATGAAGAGGCAGTGGATATAATTAATCGCTATCGCAACAATCTCCTTGGGATAATATCTGATGTAGGGTTCCCCAAAGATGGGGTACGGAACAAAACTGCAGGTTTTGAACTGGCGCGCCTGGTAAAGGAGGAAATATCCGATCTTCCAGTTCTGCTGCAGTCAGGGGAATACTCAAATGCTGAGAAGGCTCGGGAGCTGGATATTGCATTCTTAAGCAAGACTTCACCAAATCTGCTGTTTGAGCTTAGATCCTTCATACTGAATAACTTCGGCTTTGGTGATTTTGTGTTTAAATATCCCGATGGGACTGTGATAACAAAGGCAGCTGACATATCCGATTTTGAAAGGATAATCCGCGACCTTCCTGAGGAGAGCCTGATTTATCATGCCGATTACAATCATTTTTCAAGATGGTTCAGAGCCAGGACAGAATTTGGGATAGCGGATGAGCTCAGACATTTTAAGAGCTCTGATTTTAAAAAAGCTTCAGAAATAAGAGAGATTGTTCTTGCTTCCCTCGAAAGATTTTATTTGCGCTACCAGCGGGGAGTCATATTAGACTTTGGCCTTTCAAAAATGGATATTGAAAGCTCTTTTAACAGGCTGGGAAGCGGTTCCCTCGGCGGCAAGGGAAGGGGAATAGCATTTTTTAATACCTTGCTTTCCGATTCTGATATTCAAAGTAAATATGCTGATATTAAAATAAGAACACCACGGACCTTTGTCATGTGCAGCGGAATTTTCGAAGAGTTCATGGAAAGCAATAACCTTCAGAAAATGGCTGTCAATTCCGCAGATGAGGGGGAAATAGCCCAAAGATTTTTAGCTGCAAAGCTTCCTGAAAAAACTGTAGATAATCTGCGTGTACTTATAGAAGCTGCAAATTATCCACTGGCTGTGCGGTCCTCCAGTATTCTTGAGGATTCCCAGATACTGCCTTTTGCCGGTATATATAAAACCTACGTTATACCCAATAACCACCCTGACCCCAAAATACGCTTGAAACAATTGCTTGATGCTATAAGACTGATATATGCTTCGGTGTTTAGCCAGTCTCCCAAGCAGTATGCACAAAATGCCGACTTGCGTATTGAAGAAGAGAGAATGGCCATACTTATCCAGCAATTGATCGGAGAACATCATGGGGATGCCTTCTATCCTGCTTTTTCGGGGGTAGCCCAATCGTACAACTTCTATCCAATATCCTACATGAAGCCTGAACAGGGTGTTGTCAGTCTTGCCCTGGGGTTTGGGAAAAAGGTGGTCCAGGGGGAACAGGCATACAGGTTTTCACCGGCTTACCCCAAGATGCCTCCTCCGTATTCGTCACCGACTGAATTATTGGAGGGATCCCAGAAAGATTTTTATGCACTTGATTTGAACTTCTCATCAGAACAGCTTACAGCAGATGACGGGTGTACTTATAGGAAGTTTGACTTGAAGCGTGCAGAGTCGGATGGTGTCCTGCAGCATATAGCAAGTACTTACTCATATCAGGATGATGTAATTAGCGATACGTTTATGATAAAAGGCCCAAGAGTTATAACCTTCGCACCCATATTGAAGTATAATCGCATTCCGCTGGCTGATATACTGAATGAGCTTTTGCAGTTGAACAAGCATGCATTCGGCTCAGATGTGGAAATTGAATTTGCCGTGGATATTCCCTTGGACAAAAGCAAGAAGCCGGGGTTCTATCTGCTTCAGGTACGCCCTCTGGTAGTAGGGAAAGAGGCTGAAGAAGTCAAAATCGACAACTATACCGAGGAAGATATGATTTGTGAAAGCCACCATACTATAGGGAATGGTATTTATGAGGATATATACGACATTATTTACATTGACAAAAATAGTTTTGAAATAACAAAAACAAACAAGATTGCTTCAGAAATAGATGTCTTGAACCAGCAGCTGTATAAAGAGAACCGAAAGTGCATTATTATAGGCTATGGGCGTGTGGGGACCTCCGATCCATCCTTGGGAATACCAGTGACATGGTCGCAAATATCCCAGGCAAAGGTAGTTGTCGAGGCGGATCTAGATAGTCTGGCTGTGGAACCCTCGCTGGGAAGCCATTTCCATCATAACCTGACATCCTTGAAAATGGGCTACCTGCACATCGGTACCAAGTATGGCAAAGGGGAATATGTGGACTGGGAATGGCTGGACAAAGTACCTGTACTCAAGAGTACCGAGCATGTCAAGCTCATCAGGTCGGATAAACCCTTTAAAGTTAAAATTAATGGAAGACGTCGTGTGGGAGTAATTTTGAGACCTGAATGAGGAAGATAGTGCCGGAGGTACTTCAAGCTTAAGTGACCAGGGCAGGCTCGAAAAACAATTCGTAAATTATGGAGGGATTCTAATGATTAAAGCTTATTTGGCAGGGATTACATCTCAATATGAGGGAGAGAGTATAGAAGTTCGATATAGTATCTATGAGGATCAGGAGCTCATATGCAAGGAGTCTGTCATGATGGAATACACGAAGCCGGCAATTGTAGGGCAAGTTGCATTGATAACACTCCTAAAGAAATTAAAAAAACATATGGGTAAAGAGATAGTCATACTTATTAATGATGCAGCTTTATATGAGGTCGTTAAAGGAACATCAACAACAAAAAATAATGATGTTCTAAAAATGGCAATTCAAACGAAAAAAGAATTTGAAAAGTTTCGAACCACTGTTATTAAGGATGTCAGTAACGATCGTGCAGAATTGGTGAAATGGAAAGAAGCATTAAAATAGGCACAGGGGACACTTCAACAAACCGTCCCGGGTGCTTTTGATAACAGCATAAAGAATGATAAAGTGTGAGAGCTGGAATAGATAGAGTATTAAGGGCAGGCTGATGAGCCTGTCCTTTTAATATGGGTAATTATTACGAATTTTTACGCATATTGTATTGAAATTGGTAGCAATTACCTATATACTATAAATAAAAGAATTCCTAATATTTAATGATAGAAGATTTTTTACCCATATTAAAATAATATGGGTAAAAAATCAATATTATTACTCGTATTATCTTAATATGGGTAATAGCTACCCATATTAAGACTCATTCAGAGAGGAGAGGTAAAATGAATGGTACAAGTTTAAATCCCCTGCCACCCAAGACAGACCTTGAAAGCAAACCGGTGCTAAAGCAGCTTGCAAGGGCTCACCGTGCATTGGCTGAGCTTAAGGGATATTCGGATACAATACCAAACAAAAATATTATAATAAATTCAATTACAATTAACGAAGCAAAGGATAGTTCGGAAATTGAAAATATAATTACAACACATGATGAATTGTTTAAAGCGATGTCATTGGAAGGCTATAGTAACCCAGCAGCCAAGGAGGTAGTGAATTATAGGACAGCCCTTAGGCGAGGTTATGAACTTGTAAAAAAGAAACAGCTTATAACTACTAATATGATTGTTGAGATTCAAGAGCTAATAGAAAAAAGCAAGGCAGGAATTAGAAAACTGCCGGGAACTGTACTAAAGAATGATTTGACCGGTGAAGTTGTATATACCCCGCCAAGTGGCGAACAAGAAATACTAACACTTATGTCTAATCTTGAAGCATATATCAATGATGACTTTGATAATGTCGATCCACTCATAAAGCTAGCAGTCATCCATTATCAGTTCGAAGCTATACATCCGTTTTATGATGGTAATGGAAGAACGGGTAGGATAATAAACATCCTTTACCTTGTTATTAAAGAACTGTTGGACAGCCCTATTTTTTATTTAAGTAAGTTTATAATAAGGAATAAAACAGCTTACTACAGACTTTTACAAGAGGTAAGTACAAAAGGGAACTGGGATGATTGGGTGCTGTTTATTCTGGAGGGTATAGAGCAAACAGCAGAAGAAACGCTTCAATTAGTAAGGAGAATAAACCAAGTTGTTGAAAATACGGCAGAGGATATAAAAAAGGCATTGCCACAGATATACTCCAGAGAATTAGTAGAATTGCTTTTCTTCGAGTTTTATACCAAAATTCCATATATGGAAAAGGGGCTTAAAGTAACAAGGAAGACTGCTTCCGGATACTTGACATTGCTAGAAAAGAGCGGATTTTTGGAGTCGCAGAAAATTGGGAGAGAGAAGATTTATACTAATAAACGTCTTTATGAGGTTGTAAAGGAAGCGGGTATGGAATGAAAAGGGATATAGACCATTTTAAAGGTGTAGCAATAACCCATGGACACCCAAATGGATACCTTTTTTAGCATAAGCTTTATTTATGCAAATTGGAGGAAAGTTACATTTTTTGTTGAATTATAAACTATATAGTTGTTTTTTTATACAGATTTGGGCTTGCTTACTTAACATTCACCGATATTTAAAACGGGCTTGATCATAAAAGTTTTGGAGTGTTAAGGCTATTTGAATAAAATAAAGTATAAAAGTTATAATGGTTTGATTTATCAATCAATTATTATCAATATGGAGGTGAGCATATGAAAGAAATTGATCTTCCACCTTATGCTCCTGTTTTAATGGAATCAACAAGAGCACTTGGGTATAGTCTTGAAGCCGCTATAGCTGATTTGTTAGATAATAGCATTTCAGCAGAAGCGACAGAGATTAAAATTGAGTTTTGGCCTCTTGATGATCCTTTTCTATTTATTCTTGATAATGGCAATGGGATGTCCCCGGATGAAGCTACAAGAGCTATGCAATACGGGAGTCAGAGTCCATTGGATGAACGAGCTGCAACGGATATGGGGCGTTTCGGTCTTGGATTGAAAACAGCATCACTCTCGCAATGTAGAAGTTTGACCGTAGTTTCTATTAAAGATGGCATTTGTTCGGCAAGACAATGGGACTTGGATGTAATAAATAAAAGCAAAAGATGGACATTACTTGACCTTGATGATGATATGATTGACAATCTACCAGGGTATACTCAATTAAAAGCTAATGGAAAAGGTACTCTGGTAATTTGGAAAAAGTTTGACAGAATGTCTGCTGGTACAGTTTCTTTTGAAGCTGAATTTGGAAGAAAAATGGACGATGTGAGATCACATATTTCATTGGTATTTCATCGATTTTTATCTGGCGAACCAGGTCTGAAACGAGTAGCAATATATATAAATAACTCACCAATTAAGGCAACTGATCCTTTTCTTATTGGGAAGAGTGAACAAATTATGGATGTTGAGCCTATAGTAATAAATAACTATACTATTACTGCTCTCCCATTCATTCTTCCTCACTTAAGTCGCCTATCTAAAGAGGAACTTGACAATCTTGGTGGAGAAGATGGTCTTAGAAAAAAACAGGGATTTTATGTTTATCGAAACAAACGGTTATTGATTTGGGGTACATGGTTCCGGCTGCTAAGACAAGATGAGCTTTATAAGCTTGCTAGAGTTCGTGTAGACATTCCAAATTCTCTTGATAGTCTATGGAATCTTGATATTAGAAAATCGACAGCTATTCCACCAGAAGTGGTAAGAAGAAATCTCGAAAGGATTGTGAAAAGAATTGCTGATGGTAGTAAGCGGACTTGGGTATTCCGTGGAAAAAAGGAAACCCGTAATGATGTAGGCCATACTTGGGAACGCTATAAAACCCGAGAGGGGATACGATATCTTATTAATCGAGAGCATCCTCTTGCCGAAACAGTACGTCAGAGAATGGAATCCCACAATGAGTCAGATTTGGAACGGTTATTAAAACTAATTGAGGAAGGGCTCCCGCTTAATGCAATGTATGTAGATATGACTGAAGATGAACACTTTGTGACAGAACCAGATACAGCATCAAAGATACGAGATTTGGCAATTAGTGTATTAGGTAGTTTGGAACAAAGTATAGATACTTTAGAAGAGCGTTTGAACTGGATGGAAAAGTATGAACCTTTTTCACTTATGCCGGAAGTAATTGAACAGTTGAGAAAAGAGGTGTTGGGAATTGAGTGATAACCAATTAGACTTTGATAAATTTATAAGGCACTGCCTTGTAGAATTATCTGGAAGCGAAGGCGACATACCTGCAGAAGAGCGAATCAGAGAAACTGTAGATTGGTTGAGGATTAGATATCCAATGTCCGACAATGATTATCAGCAAGTATTAAGAATGATATTTGAAAGATTGCAAGTTCATATGGATAATGGGATAGCTGTAGTTGACAAGAGTACATATAAGCCTTGGTTGGATAGCAGACGATCAGATTTGGAATTCTTTTACTGGAGTAGATATAGAACGTATCTGTTAGTAAATAAAGACTGGAATGAGCGAATTGTAGGTACAATCAGCAGAGTGACTGATGAATTGCTAGATTTACTTGGTAATCCTGAGGATACAGGAAAATGGCAGCGACGTGGACTAATCATGGGGGACGTGCAGTCAGGGAAAACAGCCAATTATACTTCTCTATGCAATAAGGCAATGGATGCGGGATATAGAGTCATAGTAATACTAACTGGTACTCAGGAAAATTTAAGGAAACAAACACAAGAACGATTGGATGCGGAGCTTGTTGGACTTGATAGTGAAATATTTCTGGACAAGGTCGGCAGACAAATGGCTATTGGTGTAGGAAGGGTCGATCCACATCATTATGTTGCTACATTTACATCTAAGGCCAATGACTTTGATCAAAAACTTCTTAACAATCTTAATCTTCGAATAACAACATGTTCTGAACCGGTATTATTCGTCGTAAAAAAGCAAAAGCAGCGTTTAGATTATCTGTACCAGTGGTTAAAGCGATATAATGCCCGTGTTGATGGGCTGATAGATGAGCCTTTGCTATTAATTGACGATGAAGCAGATAACGCCTCTGTCAATACCAACTCAGATGATTCACCTACTGTCATAAACAAATGCATCAGAAAGTTGCTTTCCTTGTTTACAAGGGCCTCCTATGTCGGAGTGACAGCGACGCCATATGCTAACATATTTATTGATCCCGAGAGTGAAGATGAGATGCTAAAAGAGGATTTGTTCCCTCGTGATTTTATCTATTCTCTCAGTCCACCAAACAATTATATTGGTAATATCAAATACTTTGGAGAAAATGCCCAATATAGAAGAAAAGTCATAAATATTGATGATGCAGAGTTAACATTACCTTTAAAACATAAAAAGGATTTTGTGCTAGAAGAGTTACCAAACACATTAACTGAAGCATTGAATTATTTTTTGCTGGTTAATGTTGTAATGGATCTAAGGAAGCCGGTTATTAAACATCGCTCAATGCTTATTAACATAAGCCGTTTTACCAATATACATGAGCAAATTAGGGATCATGTACAAGCTTGGCTTGATAGAGTTAAAAGTGATGTGCAACATTACCATAAGTTTTCACCTGAACAAGCTAGTAAAATTGCATCAATAAGAGAGTTGAAAGAAGTATGGAAAAAGTATGATCTTGAAACTATTAGTGGTGTATCTTGGGATATTGTGCAACAGCAATATCTATACGAGGCTATTTCTCCGATAAAAACTGTGGTAGTTAATCAGCGTACAGGATCAAGAAGTCTGGATTATAATGAATTTAAAGAATCAGGGCTTAGAGTTATTACAATTGGTGGGATTAGTTTATCCCGTGGTTTGACACTGGAGGGATTGTGCGTTAGCTATTTCTACCGTAATTCCCAAGCGTATGATACACTTCTCCAGATGGGACGTTGGTTTGGCTATCGTCCTAATTATGATGATCTATGCCATATCTGGATGTCTGATGAAGCTTTAGATTGCTATGCTCATATTACTAAAGCAACTCAAGAACTTCGATATGAATTGGAAGAGATGAGAAGATACGATCTTACTCCCTTGGATTATGGATTAATGGTGCGTTCTCATCCCGAGAACATAGAAGCCATGGTTGGTAAGTTATTGGTCACAGCGAGAAATAAAATGCAATCTACAGAGGAATTTATACATACAGTATCAGTAAGTCAAAAGTTGATTGAGACACCACGCTTTTTAAATAGGATAAGCATACTTGAGCATAACTTTGATATTGTTATCAGATTTATAAATGATCTAGGAAAGTATAAGAGAGTAACGGATGCTGGCATTTATACTATCTCTGGACATCCCATGTGGGAGAATATACCTGCGACAGAAGTTGCTGCATTAGTACGAGATTTCTTAGTTGATCCAATGTATCTCAACTTTCAAGCTGATAGTTTAGCGGAATATATTATTAAAATGCCACATCCACATTTATGGGATGTTGTCATTCCTAGTGGAGAAGCTAGTAAAGAAATTAAAATATGCAATGAATTAGTTATTCATCCGGAGGAACGTTTTACTGATACTGGAAGGTCAGGAGCAACTCTAAGGATAAATGGGGATCGTTCACGTGTTGGATCAAGACCTTGTACAAAATATGGATTAACAAGAATAATGGCAGATGGGCTTGAGAAATCAAAAAGGGAGGGTATACAATCATCAGACACGACTTTTTTGATAAATAACCGTAAACCATTGTTGATATTGCATTTCATTAGTATAAATGCTAAAGAAGATAATTTGGTAGCTGAAACAAAAGGAAAGCTGGAAAAGTTGGACAAACAGTTGGTAGCCATAGGCCTAGGTTTTCCAAGAGTTTTAGGTGAAGAGGGGAATCAAAGAGTACGCTATATTATTAATAAAGTAAAGCAACAGCAGCTTCTTGAAGCTTTTACGGAGGTTGAAGATGCAGACGATTTATGACATAAAAGCAAAATGGGAATCGCTTCAATTGGATAATAGTGAGGCATTATATATAGGATATGATGACTCACATCCATTACAGTTTTTTATAGGAATGGATGCAATGGGGAATCGCGAATTCTTTATCATATTGGAGAATAAACCTCGCATTATACCTGTACATAGCCGATCAGTTGAAGTTTTATACGGGATACGTAAAGACGGTAAGTACACATTATTATTTAAGCTTATTAAGCCTGAACAACAGGAAGTTTTTACGCATCTTTGCTGGGATTTGGCAGAGTCTTCAAGGGCATATAAAGATATGGAGAAGGGTTGTAACAAGGTTATATCTAGATATCTGCTTTGGCAGAAGCTGATGGAAAAAGGGAATATTGGGCTGCTTTCGGATCAGGAGATCAAAGGTCTTTGGGGAGAAATAATGTTTTTGAAAGGTAAATTATTTTCTAGATATGGAATAGCAGAAGCTGTGGAGGGTTGGACAGGACCTTCCAAGTCCGATAGGGATTTTTGCTATTCTGATCTCTGGTATGAAATAAAGACTACAAACCCGGGTGCTTCATCTTTGAAAATTACATCAATAGAACAACTTGATACAGACAGTGAGGGGCGACTTGTGTGGATACAGGCTGAAAAAACATCATCAACAGAAGCTAATGCAAAATCTCTCCCGGATATTATAATGGAAACAAAATCATTAATGGAAGATTTTCCTGAGACAATAGATAAGTTCGAATCTAAACTATTAGAAGCAGGGTATATTGAGCAGAAGCACTATAATAATATTTATTTTGCTTATAAAGCAACAAATTTATATAAGGTTGATGAGAAATTTCCCAAAATTCTCCGCAAAGATTTAAATAGTGGAATAACGGCAGTCTCATATGAAATAAGTATTTCAAGCATAAACATTTTTGAGACAAATTAGGGGGGAGTAATTCATGGAGTTTGAAGAATTTAGGAAAGAGTTTCTTACCTCAGTGAGGGTTATTGCAGAAAGTGAACAGGAAGGAACCATTCTATCTTTTGTCAAAGAAGCGGCCACTTCATTACTTGAAGCTGGTGTAATTCCTGATTACGAACCATGTTTTTATACCGGAACAGGGAAGCGTAATCGTAAAATTCGTATTGATGGTTATGCCTTGGATGATTATGATATGACCATGTACCTTCTAATTGCTGATTTCTCTGGAAGTGATGAGCCAGAAACACTTACTTTGACACAAGCTAAAGCTATATTCGATAGACTTTATGCCTTTTTGGAAGAAGTATTAATTGGGTCGTTAATTAGAGAAATGGAAATTAGTACGCCAGCCTATGACCTCGTAGAAAATATTCGTACAATTCAAAGCCGAATTAGAAAGTATAGCTTCATTCTTTTGACAGATAAAATTGCAAGCGAAAGGATAGAAACCCTACCTTTTGGAGAAATTCAAGGAACACAAGTTGAATATAATATCTGGGATATGAATCGTTTTTATAGGGTAATCGAATCTGAAAGTGGACGAGATGAAATTTGGATTGAATTTGGAGAATACCTAAAGGAGGGAATACCCTGTCTTGAAGCGAGTACAGCTAAAACTGAAGAATATAGAAGTTTTCTTTGCGTAATACCTGGAAATGTTATAGCAGATATATATGATAAGTATGGTAGTAGATTGTTGGAAGGAAATGTGCGCTCTTTCCTCAGTACAAAAAGGGCAGTTAATAAAAAGATAAGGGAAACAATACTTAGTCAACCTATGCGATTTTTTGCATACAATAATGGAATTTCCGCCACAGCAACAGAAGTTGTATTGGAAAAACGAGATGTAGGAATGTCTTTAGTATCTGTTAAGGGATTACAAATAGTTAATGGAGGACAAACTACTGCATCATTATCAAATACAAGATATAAAGATAAATCTTCACTTGAAAACATTTTTGTACAAATGAAATTAACAGAAGTAGATCCAGTGCTTGCAAGTAGTATAATCCCTGATATCTCTCGTTCATCTAATAGCCAGAACAAAGTAAGTGAAGCGGATTTCTTTTCAAATCATCCTTTTCATATACAGATTGAAAAGATGTCCCGGAGGATCTATGCTCCTGCAGTGGGAGGGGCACAATTTGAGACCCATTGGTTCTATGAGAGGGCAAATGGGCAATATCTACAAGAACAGTCACGCATGAAAAAAAGTGAAAAGGATCGCTTTCAGATGGTAAATCCACAGAAACAGAAAATAACCAAGACAGATATTGCAAAAGTATATAATGCATGGCGTGAATTGCCGCAAAAAGTTAGTCTTGGGGCACAGAAAAACTTTGCTGTATTTGCTGAATGGGTAACTGAAGAATGGGAGAAGAATGAAAATCAGTTCAATGAGCTTTTCTTTAAACAAGGTGTTGCACTTACGATTGTTTTTCGCCAAATTGGTATTATAATTAAACAGCAACCATGGTATGAGAATGGATATTTAGCTAATCTCATCGCATATTCTATGGCTAAGCTTTCTCACCTATTAAAAGGGGCATTTCCGGAAAAAGAACTTGATTTATTACTAATATGGGAGAAACAGGCTCTTCCTAATGTACTGTGTGAGCAGCTTATACCAATCTACAAAGCAGTATTTGATGTATTAACATCACAGGATCGTTTAGTCCAAAACGTTACAGAATGGGGAAAAAACAGTGCATGCTGGGATAGGGTAAAGATGCTGAATATTCCACCAGTTTCACAGATTGAATCTGTTATGATAGATAGGGATGAAGCTAGAAGCCAAGTGATGAGTGCTAAAAGAGAGCAGAAAATGATATCAGGGATAGAGGCGCAAATGTTCGCAGTTGAAAAAGGACAGTCCTACTGGCTAAATATACTTTCGTGGGCAAAAGAGAAGAGATTACTTACTTTAGAAGAGTTAAAAATTCTATCTATGGCTGGAAATATGTCATCAACCAAAATGCCGAATCAAACACAATGTAAGAAGCTACTGGATATTCGAAACAAAGTTGTTTCAGAAGGCTATCAGGAAGTATAATAAGAAAATCAGATATTCTCACATACTCGTTGTATAATCATATGTAGTTGATTATTAATTATAAGTGAGCAGTAAGAATATAGATAACTGGAACTTCATGCAGGGTATTCCCTCAAAGATATGCTAAATAGAATTATCACACTACTAAAAACAATATTAGACTAATGAGAATATATTATTTTGTATATGAATTATTGGAATGAGATATCTCGTCCAATAGTGCCATTAATCTTGATTCGGGATTTTTTTCTAGCTCACATTCCCAGATAGTAATGACGTTCCATCCCATTTCCTTAAGAGTATTACTATTCCTCTGATCTCTATCTATATTTGATTTTATTTTGATCAACCAGAAGTCAGTTCTGGTTTTGGGAACCACAAAATACTTGCAACCTTCATGCCCATGCCAAAAACACCCATGAATAAATACAGCTGTCATATACTTGGGTAATATAATATCGGGTTTTCCAGGGTATCGCTTATCGTTTTTTCGATATCTGTAGCCATGTGAAAAAAGCCACTTCCGAACTAGTACTTCTATCTTGGTTTCAGAACCCCGGATTTTTGACATGACTTCGCTTCGTTTTTCACTTGTGAATACATCTGGCATAAAACCATCCTTAATATTATGCAAATTACGAACGTGTGTTCGAAATATTTTTCTAAGGTAGATGTAAAATATAAATAATCCTAGTATAATTGTATTATAAATCAAAAAGAAAGTGTTGTGAATGCCATGGTTGTTATTGACCTTTTTTCAGGGGCTGGGGGCCTTACTGAGGGTTTCTTCAAAGAAGGATATGAAGTTATTGCACATGTAGAAAAAGAAAAATGGGCTTGTGAGACACTCAAGACCAGAATTTTCTATTACTATCTAAAGGGAAAAAATGACTTGGAATTATATCGTCAATACCTTGAATATTCAAGTGACTATAAAAAGCTTGATGAAGCGAGAAGGATTGTTTATAACAAGTATCCTGAATTAGAAGAAAAAATTAATATTGAGGTATTGAATAAGACATTCGGTAATCCAGAATCTGAAGCTGGAACCACATCAACCGCGGATATAATCAAACTCATAAAGAAATCAATGAGTTACAATAATAGGGATGAAGTTGACATAATTATTGGAGGACCGCCTTGTCAGGCTTATTCTGTAATTGGTAGAGCAAGAATGGGTGATAATGTAAAAAAGGACAAAAGAAACTTCTTGTTTTATTATTATCGTGAATTGGTTGATTGCTTCAAACCAAAGGCCTTTGTCTTTGAAAATGTTCCAGGTATACTGACGGCAAAGAATGGACAGATATTTCCCATTATACAGAAGGAATTTGATAAAATTGGATACACATTATTGTCGGGACCAGACCCAAAACATAAGATGAATATTCTGGATGCAAAAGATTTTGGAGTATATCAAAGCAGGAAGAGGATGATATTGTTTGGATTTAAAAAGAAGCTTAAGTTTCATTATCCTGATTTTATGGCAAATGTGAATAGACTTGATGAAAATCAGACTCTGCATAATGCTCTTGGGGATTTACCAGAATTACACGTTGGAGAAGGACAGGATCTAGGATTAACAGGATATTCATCACAAGATGCAGAGAACCTCTCAAAATATCAAATGTTAATGAGAGATAATTCGTTTGGGGTATTAAACCACAGAGCAAGAATGCATAGGGATATGGACTTGGAAATATACAGAAAGGCAATAGAGGCTACCCAAATAAACAAGAAGTTAAAATACTTTGAACTGCCCAAATATTTGAAGACACACCATAATGAAAAGGATTTTCAGGACAGGTTTAAAGTTCATGGTTGGGAAGATTTACCACATACTATTGTTGCTCATATTGCAAAGGATGGGCATTACAATATCCATCCGGATATAGACCAGTGCCGTTCTCTTACAGTGCGTGAAGCTGCCAGAATTCAGAGCTTTCCGGATAACTATAAATTTGAGGGCCCGAGAACATGGCAATATGTTCAGGTAGGTAATGCAGTTCCACCAATTATGGCACAAGTAATTGCTAAGTCTGTGCTTGAGATTCTAAAAAATGTGAAATGAAATATTTATAATAAGAGGAACGTAAAAAACTCTTCCTTAGTTTGATAAGAGATTATTATTGGGCGAACTTACCAAAGTCTAGTAGTAATGCAATAAATAAGTCATTACATTGTATTTTTTAATCTTTCTATATTATCTAAGAAGGTTTGCTGTTTTTTAATATATTCAGCATTTAGTAAACTTTTATTTTTGGGGTTGTATTGATTATTATACACAATCAACTCTGAACATATATTAGCCCCAAATTTATATAGGTTGACGCGTATAGATTTTTTCATAGAGTATTCTAAGCATTTATCATAGAACCTTTCTGCATCTTTTAACATTGTATCTCTATCTTTGTCTGAAATGATTCCTAGTTTATGTGCTAACATGCCACTATAGTACTCTGAAAAGAACTTATCCTGACTTGTGCTACAACTTAGTTTTAGGTAGGTAAGCGACATCAGATAAGCATTCGTTCTTATTTCGTTATCTATATACTGAATGTCCCCAATCGAATGATATAATTGTCCTATCATATAAGACACATCGCTCTGGGTATTCTGATACTCTCCATTCACTGTTGTTAGCCTAATAACGATATTATAATACTCTAAAGCCTTTAAATAATAATTGAAAGCCTCTTGCTTGCTGCCTAGTGTGTTGTACAATCTTCCTAAATTATAGTAATCACGGGATAGTAGTAGGGCTAATGCTCTTGTTTTTCCTATTTCAAAAGCCTTCTCTCGTGCAACTATTATATCACTGTATAAATCAATAGTTTCACCATTTATTTTGATTAAATCTTCATCTGCAGTTGCTTTACATAATAAATCCGTATATGTTCTATTGCCGTTTAATACACTGAAGTCACCACTTTTTACTGTGCCGGTACTGGTATCGATAATATGACTAACTGTATCAAACAGTAATTGCTGCTTTTCCGTAATATCATCGGTCATCATGATATTAGGTCTAATTGAAATAAATGCACTATTGAGGCGTTCATTATCACATATCGGAGTGAAGTAATTTTGGGAATTGCTCTGCATTTCTTTTTTTAGCTGATCTGGAGTTGTATATAGCTGTATTTCTATCGGCTCGGGTGTTATTGTTAATTCAGACTCGTTAATAATCGGAGTAAGGTTTACAGGGATCTCCACAGATTTTGTGTATACATATTTTGCTAAGACAGCTAGTGAGTATAGTGAGCCCGATAATATAGATATAACGAATAAGGATACAGTAAATTTTTTGAGTATTTCTACATATTTTGGGCCTTTAAGTGTTAGTGATAGCCCTCCGGCTATAGAAGCTATTGTAGCAGCTACAATCCATACGCTGGATAAAGTTGGGCTTATAGAAATCAAAGGAACCACAATTATGACTGCAATTAATTCACATATACGCCATGATAGTTTGCTTTCTTTAGTACTCACCATAGTGCCCCCCAATATCAAGCAGACTCTAATAACTATAACCATAATAACCTAAATATCCCAACATATCAAGATTAATAGGTAGATAATCATCAACAGCTGTCTATATTAGTCGAAAAGAATAATGACATCTAATTGTTGTTAATTTTGTGATAAATACTATAGTTACTAAGGTGATTTGTGAGTAAGAGCCTCATCAATATGATGAAGCTCTTACTCTATGTATGATACCAGTGCGATGACGATTAATGCTAGATATGATATTATTAGACATTTACTCTGTTTGCTCTTATATATACCTATTATTTATATTATCTCTCTTATCATTTCTGCTATTGCTTTAGCTAGTGGTGGTGGCACTGCATTACCTATCATAAGCTTTTTCGTTTCGTGGTTACCCTCAAAAACATAGCTGATATCGAAACCTTGCAATAGTGCTTTTTCTTCTAACGAATATGATCGGATTTCCTCGTGATGATATGGACCAACCCATCCACCATGCTTTCCCATTATTGTAAAGCTAGGTTTACCAGGATGGTTACGACGAAGCATGTATGAAGGTGTATTCTTAGAAAAGTATTTTGTTTTAATTTCATCATCTAAGTCCTCCCAGTTACCCCCGGGAGGTATTAGTGTTAAAAGTTCATGATAAATATACTTTTGTCTACGTATTGGAATGTTTAGATTAATCTGTTCGAGGGCAGTCTTTACACTTACCTCGGTTGATGCTTTAGTTGGAGTTGGTATTGGTATGGATCTATTATAAATGCCAACAATAAATAGACGCACTCTTTTTTGTGGAACATTATAGTCACTCGCGTCCAACTCTTGGGCATCAACATAGTATCCTAACTTTAATAAACTTTCCTTAATATCATTAAAGTACAAACCTCTTTTGTACGTCAATAGTGCAGGTACATTTTCCATAACAAAGGCTTTGGGCTTAATATTTTCAACTATTCTGATGTATTCTTTATATAATAAGTTCCTTTCGTCAGTATCGTCATATCTAAGATCTTTGTTCTTACAGGTTGCTTTTGTATACCCTTGACAGGGTGGACCTCCAATAATTAAGTCAATTCTACTGTCTAGTAAATTGACTTGTTTAATATCTGTTATTATCATAAGTGTTTCTGGGTGATTTTTTGCATATGTTTTTGCGGCGCTGATATTTTGTTCTAATGCACCAACTATATTAAATCCTGCTTGCTTGAACCCTGTAGAAAAACCACCTGCTCCTGCAAAAAGATCTAATACATTTAAAGCGTAACCCATGCCCTCACCCCCTTCTAGATTTTATGAACTAGATTGACTTGTTAGAACATTAAGGGCTGAGGGCTCATGATTGTCTTAGTTTCTTAAAGTATTAAATTATTGGATATTGGTAATAATTTCTTTAAGCATATGAAATAATCTAATATATAGTAGGAGTAATATGGATGAGCGGGAATGAGAATCAGAGAGATGAAAGCTTAATTAAAGAAGGGAATCTTACGCCAATATCATTAAGGGCAATGAATAAGAAAGGCAATAAAATAACATTACTTAAGGATATTCAAGGGTTAAAAGATATCGAGGAATGTATCGAAAAGTTTTATGATGATTTGTATAAAATAATATGGGATAGCTATAGAACCTTAGAATTGTTACCGCCAAATCAAAAGGAATTAGGGAAGCATTTTAGATCCAGTTTGGAAGATATAAAAACACTTGATGACATTTTAGGATTCTATAGTATTGCAGAGTTAATGGCTAAGTGTGCGTTGCTAGGACTTTATATTGGTGAGGTAAAAGTAATAGACTATTACGCTAAAACAAAAGGCAGACCAAAGCTAGTTCCTGTCTTACCATCTACAAAAAATTGGGATGCTTATGATAAATCTGGCAACAGGTATTCAATAAAGACAATAAATGAAGATTCATCATCAACAGGAGTTTGGCATAGCTATCCCATTAATGTAAATGGCAAAGAAAAACCAGATTTTGAATATGTAATCATAGCTAAATTAGGGTACGATTATTCTATTAAAAGTATTTGGGAATTAAGCTGGGAACAGTTTTGTAATTTCAAATCAATCAAGAATCCAGAAAACAAACCGTATATAGAGATAGATAAACACTGTACAAGATTTACACAAATATACCCTAACAACCCAAAAAATAAAATACATTGACGTATTTAGATGACACAATTTACATGCTGGGAGTAAAAGTTACTAAGTTATTGAGTCTAATTCATAATTTGTGTAAACCTCCAAATTGATGTTAAAATAAATCATCAGTTTGGAGGTTTTTATTATGGCAAGAAGAAATG
>FWPV01001873.1_pt1 | contig 54317 bp, 49 predicted proteins | sample 2228371 | NCBI WGS metagenome assembly FWPV01 (sample SAMEA103939776, study PRJEB20133) | metagenome
ATCCAGAGATCCATCGTTTCTTATGATGAAATCCGCGTAGCCCAGCTTTTCCTCTATGGGAAGCTGTGACTTGAGCATGGCTGTTGCCTGTTCCCTGCTTATCTTGTCCCTTTCCATGAGTCTGTGGATCTGCATTTCCTCAGGGATGTACACCACCAGGAGTTTATGGCACTGGTACTGCATGTTGAGCTCAATCATCAGGGGGACTACCATCTGAATGATGACATTGGGATCTCTTTGAGCAAAAACATTGACCTGGTGCAGGACCTCTTTTCCCATGCGCGGATGGATGAAACTCTCCAGCTTCTTTCTCTTCTCCGCGTCTCTGAAAACGATCTCCGAGAGCTTCTTGCGGTCCAGGGTGCCGTCTTCCTGCAAGACCTGCCTGCCAAAATAATCCACTATATCCTGGAGGGCCGGCTGGCCTGGCTCCACCACCTTGCGGGCTATGAGATCGAAGTCCACTATGGGTGCCCCCAGCTCGGCCAGCATGTTGGCCACCGTGGTCTTGCCGCTGGCAATGCCTCCCGTGACACCCAAGAGGAGGCGGTTGTCATTTCCACGCAGGGCCTCCAGTTCCTCTATGGCCGCATAAGCCGCAGGAAAGGCACGGGAGATGTCCTGCTCGGCCCCTGCATAGCTTATGGGGTACCTGACACCTCTTCGATACAAGGTTTCCAGCCCCCTGAGGGCTTTTTCCATAAAAGAGGAAGGCATCCCCATCACCAGCTCATCGTCTTGGGCGTGTCCGTACCGGCGCTCCCCATAACAGGGGATGCTCAAGGAGGGTTTGCCTGTGAGGTAACAACGAGAGATGGCATCCGAGCAGGAAGACTCCCCGACGCAGAAGAACTGCATCACCTCGTAATCTTCGAACTGGAGGGCATTGATCAGCAGGATCATCTGGGCCGGATTGGCATAGATGAGCACGATGTCGGGCTCGAAGGGATTGTACACCAGAGGCGCCATGGCCACGGCCTGGTATTTCCCCAAGGGCACCCTGGGAATGGAGGCCTCGTACCTGCGGGCATCCTCTTTGGTTTTCACCCAAACAATGCTCCTGAAGGTGCCATCCTTGTAAATAGAGGGTGTGTCCTGAAGACCTATGATGGAAGCACAGACCGGGGATACGAAGTCCTGAGCCTCAGCTCCCACTGTCCAGTCGAAGTTTCTGACCAGGTTTATCATCTGGCAGAGGGTGCTCTTGTGGGAGAGCCTTCGCAGGAAGGGAATCTGGTTCAAGGACTCCTTGTTTTCCAGAAGCTTGAAGGCCACTGGAAAGGACTTGAGTCTCAAGAGCAACTCCATACGCCTTATGAGCTTTTCCCAGTCGCGCTTGGCCTCCATGAACTCTCCTCGGACAAAGGTATCTTGTGTTTTGGGAATCTACTTCAGTAGCCGGTGAAAAAGCCTTAGTGCAACAAGCTGTGCTTTGCTTGGGCGCTTAGAATCTGCTTTAAGCCATGCTACGGTTCATACTCAACTCGGCAGGATACTAACATGGAATTCTTCCTTGGTCACCGATGGAATTGAGCCCCCAGATCAGTGAATGATGCGGGCCAAGTTCATGTGCTCCTAAGATGAACTGGTTTGTGCTCCACGTCAATTTGTTTTTTCCCCGAGTCCTCTTTTGGTTTACACCTGTTAAAATCTCCACATATCTGGGCAGGACATGGCTTGGGATCCTAGCAGCCAATTTTATGAGTCTGGAGAAGAATGCAAGTCAGGCCATGGAGAGGCATGAGAGCTTCTCTGGCCTTACTCAAAAGAAAAGCTGGTTCCCACATGGGCGAAGCGGAATCTTTCGCCGAATCTTTGCATCAGGCGGGCTGCTGCTGGTAAGCCCGTGCAGTGGGAGACTGCCACCAGCTTTGGCTCCATGGCCTCCAGCTCCGAGATGGATTCCTCAAGCTGCTCGGGGGAGAGAAACCCCAGATGGGTTCCTCCCAGCACCGCCCTTATACGCTGCTGGCCGGTTTTCCTCTGGGCGTAGCGAAGGGTGTTTATCATCCCTGAATGCGCACAACCCATGAGCACCACCAGGCCCTCGGATGTGAGAATCACCATGGACTGGTCATCCAGGACCGGATCCTGAGTGAAGCTGCCGCTGAAGGGTATCAGAAGGTTAGGATCTCCCTTTTCAAAGGGCGTCTCCCTTGGAATCTCTCCTGTCAAGAAAACTCCAGGAGCGATCTCCTGGAATCCACATTCCAGGTGGAATCTGGCACCCAGTTGTTCCAGGTACTCGCTTCTGTGGGGAATGCCTATGAACCTCCTTATCACGGTCTCACCGAGCCTTCTTTCACCAAACCGCTCCTGAAAGATGCCGGGGTGAGCATACACCACTGGATTTCTCATGAGAGGCAACACCTGGGCTAGGCCCTCTGTGTGATCGAAGTGGCCGTGGCTGAGACAGATCTTCTCCACGGCCCGAAGGTCCTTGCCGAAGGTAAGCCCATTGGAGATGAGGCCCTTGCCGCTTCCGGTGTCGAAGAGGATGTTTTGATCACCCGCCTCAACCAGGGCAGAAAAGCCGTGCTCTCCTATGCCGAAGGGGAACCCCACCACATTGTCGCAAAGAATGGTGATCCGAATCACAATCCACCCCCTCTCAACATGTTAAGGCCCTAAGAAGGCCTGGTTCCAAGATTCTTTCCTGCCAAAATCAGCCCCGACTGCAGAAGTCTTTTGCAGAGCATGGTGGCACCAGCGGTCTTACTCTTTCCCAAAGCCTCTGGATCTCTTCTGCCACGCGGCTCTCGGGAGCCCACTCCACCAGGACTCTTCTGGCCACCAGTGCTCTGCTGACCACAAGATCATAGGGGATTTTTCCCACCACCGGGATCTGCTGATCTTGGCAGAACCTCTCTATCTCTTCGGTGACCTGTGGGTTGAGATCCCATTTGTTTATGCAGACGGTCCTTACAAGCCTGAAATGGGATGCCAGCTCGGCCACGCGTTTCAGATCATGTAGCCCCGAAGGAGTAGGCTCAGTAACCATGAGGACCGCTCCTGCTCCTGCCATGGCAGATATGACCGGGCATCCTATTCCTGGAGGTCCATCCACTATGAGCCATGATATGTTCTGTTCTTCAGCCAGCACTCGCGCCTGATGCCTGACAAGCGCCACGAGCTTTCCAGAGTTTTCCTCCCCTGGATGAAGCCTGGCGTGGACAAAAGGGCCGAAGCGTGTATTGGAAACATACCACTGTCCCGAGTTCCTATCCGTGAAAGATACGGCTTGCACTGGGCAGACCTGAGCGCACACACCACAGCCCTCGCACTCCGCGAACTGAACCTGGAACTGTTCTGAGATGGCCTCGAATCTGCAAGCCTCCCTGCACTGTCCGCACTGGGTGCAAAGATCCCCTCGGATGGTGGCCACCCTCCCGGCTCTGAACTCTCTGCTCATGGTGGTTTGGGGATCCAGCAGGATGAAAAGATCTGATGCATCCACATCGGCATCGGCTACAATTTTGGAGGATTTCTCCATGGCTGCAAGGCAAGCCGCTATGGTGGTTTTCCCTGTGCCGCCCTTGCCGCTGGCGATGAGTAGTTCTCTCATCTTTGCCTCCCAGATGCTGTCCCAATGCTGAAGGGGCTTTTGACTTCCCCTTTCCCCATGGCCATGCGTGAGATGTTCCTTTCTGAGAGCATTTCCTGTATGGAACCAAAAAGATCCAGGAAAGCTTTGCGATAGTGGGGATGGGTTTCTGTCATCAATTGGCCCCTGGCATAAGCTTCGGCTATGGTGCGATCCTCTGGGATGCGCATCAGGATGGGAGGCCCTTTTTCCTCCGAGATTCTCTCCAGCTCACCGTCTCCCAGATCTGCGCGATTGATCACTAGGCCGTGCGGAATTCCCATGGAGCGCACTATCTCCAAGGCCAGAGTCAGGTCGTGGATGCCAAAGGGAGTGGGCTCGGTGACAAGTACACAGAAGTCTGCCCCGCGCAGGGTGGCTATTACTGGACAGGAGGTGCCGGGGGGGGCATCCAGTATCACCACCCGATCCGCTCTGGCTAGCTTTCGTGCGGCCTTGATGAGGGGAGCTGACATGGCCTCTCCGACCCTGAGTCTTCCTCCTGCATAAAGCAGGCCACCCGCACGACCTTCCTCCAACACTCCCAGAAGCCTGGGTTCCTCCCGGATGGCCCCCTCCGGGCAGGCCAGCACGCAGCCTCCACAGCCGTGGCAAAGCTCTCTGAAGGTGAGGATCTGCTGACCTACCATCACCAGGGCTTTGTAATAGCAGGCTTGAGCACATTTTCCGCATAAGCTGCACTTGGATAGGTCCACCTGGGGCACAGCAAGGGTCACGGGCATGACCCTTTCCACCGTAGGGTATAGAAAGAGATGGGCGTTTGGCTCCTCCACATCGCAGTCTATGATCTGGGCACGCTCACCCAAGCAATGAGCCAAGTTGGTGGCTACTGTGGTCTTGCCCGTTCCGCCCTTGCCGCTGGCTACGGCTATGATCATGGCCCTATAGTACCTCCTCGGGAGCTTTTCAAAGGTTTCTGGATCGGTAGAGTCTCTTCCATGGCTCGTTTCTGATCTCCAGGGCATTACGAAGGGCCGCCTTGAGGGCATTGGCCGCCAGATCAGCGCAGTGTGTGTGTTCTATGGGGAGTCCGCCCAGAGCCTCGATGACCCTCTTGCCATCTATGCCCAGGGCCTCCTTGATGGTTGCCCCCTGGGCCAGCACCGTGACCATGCTGGAGCAAGCCACTGTGGCTGCACAACCATTTGTCATGAATCGGATCTCCTGTACCCTGTCTCCCTGCAACCTGAGCTGGATTCGCACGGTGTCCTCGCAGATTCCGCTCAGTGTAGCCTCGCCATCGGGGTCAGTCAGGCTTCCGGCGTTTTGCGGATTGAGGGCATGCTCAGCCACCTTCTGCCCAACGGCCTTGCCCAACTCCTCAAGGATAGCTCGCTCCATTTGCCGGGCCATGTGCTCAGAGTCCTCAGGATTCATCTGCCCATTCCCCCCGAGAAATGCTCCCAAAAGAATACCAATCCCCTCCACCCTGGGGTCCTGCTCTTAAGTCAAGTCAGCCCCATGATCCATCACTGGTAAATGATGCGCACTAATATGGATGTGTGCCCACCACCACCTGCTTACCGAAGTTCTCCTTTACAAGAGCTGCCACCTTATCGAAATCCAAAGGACACTGCCCTGTTTTCTTAGCCTTGACCACGCAAGTTCCTAGATGTATTACGTCGAAATCCCGCTCCAGCATTCCGGTTATCTCCTTCATGAGCTTCAGCTTGGGAATGATAAGACCAGGGCAGTCCCCACAGTTTCCAAGGGCTACCAGTTCTACATCCTGTCCCTTGTATCTGGAGAACTCACCTTCTCTCAGGCTCAAGCCCTTCAGACACTTGGCGCATGCCACACAGAGTTGGTCTTGAATCCTCTTGCATCCCACGATGGCTACTTTGGTCATCTGATCACCTCCGCCCTCTTTTTTTAAATATGGTGGTCCTTATAATACCCCGGCGGGGGGGCCGGGGAATAGCTCTCCGGCCCAATACGAGGGGTATGGGGGCGGGTTTATATTTTTCAGTGGTCACAGACATTGGCCCCTGTCTGCAAGGTTTGCCTGAGGTATTGCTCTACGAGGGTTTCGGGAGGAAGCATTGGGGCGCCTGTCACGACCCTGATCCCCATTTGCTGAAACATGCCCATGGCCCTGGCTCCCATGCCTCCCGCTATGATCACTTGTACTCCCATACCCTGAAGCCAACGTGGGATGACGCCGGGCTCATGGGGTGGGGGGGTGAGGAGCTCCTTTTTCACCACCTGCTCCCCCTCCGCCTCGATCATGGCGAACTGCTGACAGTGGCCGAAGTGGTTGCAAAGCACGCCATCGGCCAAGGGAACGGCGAATCTCATGACAACCTCCTTCCAAGCTGTAATTGTGTTCTTCCCACAATCCAAGGGAAGATCTCGGGCCTCAATGGTCCTGCGTATGGCGCTAGCATTACAAAGCTTCAAGAATCTGTTCCGGGCTCAAACCATGGCCGGGCAGATGCGGAGGACCATGTGGTTTTTCTCAAGAGCCCTGCATTCTCCACGGCTTGCAAATGACCGCTGGTTCGTCAGGCCCAGTGACCTGTCACGTTGGGCCCCGGGGCTGGCTTGTAACGGCCTTCCAGGAAGGCCTGGAGTGCTTCTTTGGCTGTGCCCTGCACGCCCACGCACACCTTGATCCCACGGGCCTCCAGCACCTTGAATGCCTTGGGGCCGCAATTGCCAGTCAGGACTACATCGGGGCACTCCCTTATGAGGTTCTGGGCAGCCTGAATTCCGGCTCCTTGAGGCAGCTCCAGGCTCATGGTGTTCTCCAGGGCTTTCCAGGCCATGGTTTGTGAGTCCACGATAAGGAAATAGGGGGCTCTTCCGAAACGTGGATCCACCGGAGCGTCAGGGTCTGAGCGCTGCGCTGAGATGGCGATCTTCATGGTTTCACCTCCACCTGGGGACTCACCCCGTTGAGCTTGGCCACCACGCTGCGGCCTAGCTCCTCGTATGCCTTCTTGGCTCTGGAGTAAGGTTTGGTCCACACCAGAGGCTTCCCCTGGTCACACAGCTCCACCATGTCCGGCTCTATGGGGATGCGGCCCAGGAAATCCACGCGCAGCTCTCGGGCTGCCCGCTCGCCTCCACCTATCTTGAACAGAGGGATCTCAGTGGAGCAATGAGGACAGACTAGGCCGCTCATGTTCTCCACGATACCCAGAACAGGGATGTGGAGCAGGCGGCTGAAGCCAACCGCCTTTCGGGAGTCCAGAAGCGCCACGTCCTGTGGAGTGGTGACTATTATGGATCCATCCACCTGGCCGATCAGGTGGGCCACGCTAAGGGGCTCATCCCCGGTTCCTGGAGGAAGATCCACCACCAGGAAGTCCAGATCTCCCCACTGTACATCGCCCAAGAACTGTTTTATGACATTGTGTTTTATGGGTCCCCTCCAGACAATTGGCGAGTCCGGGTTATGGGAAATGAGGGCCATGGAAACCACCATGAGGTTCGGGTATGCCTCTACAGGCCTGAGCCCCTCCCTGGTGCCTTCCAGGGCGCAAAGATCCACACCCAGCATCCTGGGTACATTGGGCCCGTGAATGTCAGCATCCAGGATGCCCACCCTGTATCCATCCATGGCCAGAGTGGCCGCCAGATTCACAGCCACCGTGCTCTTTCCCACTCCCCCCTTGCCGCTCATTACCATGAGCTTGTGCTTTATGTGGAAAAGGCGCTCTTTGAGCCTGCGCTCCTCGTGAGCCTCTTTTTGCTCATCAGAGCAACGGCCTGCTGAGTCGCAGGTTTCACAAGCCTTGTCCTTCTTGCATGTTTCTTCATTCATAGTATCTCGCTCTCTTTCCCAAAAAGATTCTCTGGCTGGCAAACAAGGAGGCGGACCGTAGCCCGCCTCCCGCAGGCTCAAGGAGACCTCATCTGGATTCCTTGCCGCTTAGCTCCTCCAGGCGTTTTTCAACCTGCTCCAGCTCCTCTTTGAGCAACTCTGCACGCTCCTTGAGCCATGCCGCCTCGTCTCCCACGAATGGGGGACCCCAGCCGAAATCGGACCATGCCTGAGGGGGAGAAGCCATGGTCCTCCACCTCCAGCCCAAGCCGCGGCCGAGACCCCGAGCCCATCCGCGGCTCCATCCGAAGGCCGGACCTCGGGCGGGTCCCCAATTTCCCCAGGGACGAGGGGCACTACGCCGGCCTCTTCGGCCATAACACCATCCAAGGCCCCATCCGGTTCCTGGACCCATTCCCATGGGCCCCGTGCCATCCAATCCTGGCATGCTGAACACCTCCTTCTCTCTACGATTCCATCCTGCGGCCGCGGCCTCGAGCTCGTCTCATCCTTCGCCTGAGGCACTGGCCTGGAGCAGGACTTTGGACTCCAGTTATATACGCGCTTAAAGCCTCCTGTGGAGTACCTATGAGTCCCCAGATTACCAGGATCCCCAAGGCCCGAAACATTTCCTGGAACACGGCGTTGATGCCTCCGGTGAGAACTACATGGACGCCTCTTTGGTGCAGAAGCCTGGGAATCTCATGGGGCAAACACCCATCTAGGGCAAGGGTCTCCTGGCCGGTGATCTTATCTCCTTCCAATTCCATCACGAGCACGTCCTCGGTGAAACCGAATCTCGGGGAGACTCGCCCCCGGTATCTGGGAATTGCTATCTTCATGGCTGTGCCTGCCGTTTTTTTTCGAAAATGAGAAAAGCAAGGCCCATGCCACTTGCCTCTGGACCCAGGAGATGATGGGATTTCCTGTGCAAGCCAAACCAACTGCGGCCTCAAGAAGGGGTTACGAGATAGCGTGATGTCGTCTTGGTGCAACAATGCCCTGGGGCTGGAGAAGGCTTCTTAAGAGAAAGGCGTTGTGTTAATGCAACTGTTGCATTTCCGCAACAAGTTCTTCCGAGATGCCCAGGCGTTTCATCTTTCTCCACAATGTGGAGCGATGGATGCCCAGATCCCGGGCCGCTAAGGCTATTCGGCCTCGGTGGCGCTGAAGCACACACACGATGGCCTCCTTCTCCTTTTCCCTCAGGACCATGCTTCCGGGCTTATCAACAGCAGGCACAGGACGGGAAGGGCTGCTGTGGGTAAGGTAGGTGGGTAGGTGCCTGGGCTGGATCTCCACCCCCTTGCACAGGATCATGGCATGCTCCAGGATGTTTTGCAGTTCCCGAACATTACCTGGATAATTGTGGTCCAACAGGATCCTCAGTGCCTTCTCTGATACTCCCCTTACCTGTTTACCAAGCCTGCGGTTGAGCCTGTGGAGGAAATGGTCTATGAGAAGGGGAATGTCCTCCCGACGCTCCCTGAGGGGAGGGATGTCTATGCGCACCACATTTAAGCGGTAATAAAGGTCCTCCCTGAAGCGTCTGCGGGCCACCAATTCTTCCAAAACCAGGTTCGTGGCCGCCACTATCCTCACGTCGGCCCGCTCTGTTCGCACCCCACCCAGGGGCTCGTACTCTTTTCGCTCCAGCACCCGAAGGAGCTTTACCTGGGTCCCCAAGGAAAGGTCTCCCACCTCGTCCAGAAAGAGAGTTCCCCCCTCTGCCAGCTTAAATCTTCCAGGCTTGTCCGTCTTGGCATCTGTGAAGGCTCCTCTCTTGTATCCGAAGAGTTCTGATTCCAGTAAGGTCTCTGGAAGGGCCCCGCAGTTGACCTTGATGAAGGGGCCCTTCTTGCGGCGGCTCAATTGATGGATGGCCGAAGCAAAGAGCTCCTTACCAGTTCCACTTTCGCCGTGCAAGAGGACCGTAGCATCACTTAGAGCTATGTCTGGAAGCACCTGGAAGATTTTGGAAAATGACTTACTTCGACTCACTATGTCCTCAAAACGGTAACGGCCCGATATCTCCTCCTGGAGCTGATGGATGAGAGATAGGTCCCGAAAGGTCTCCACCGCGCCTATTACCCGTCCCTTTTGGTCTCTGATCTGGGCTGTGGAAATGCTTATGGGAACCTCCCGGTTCTCCCGGTTGAGGATATTGACTTCCAGATTGATTATGCGCTCCTGGGTCTGGGCAGTTCGTCTTAGGGGACAGTCCTCGAAGCAGATGTTGGCCCGGAAGATCTCGTGGCAGAACTGGCCTATGGCCTCATGGCGGCTGAATCCTGTTATCTGCTCGGCCGCCCTGTTGAAGGATGTTATACGGCCATCCTGATCCACTGTGAAGACCCCATCGGCTATGCTGTCCAGTATGAGCTGGGTCCAGCCCGGATCTGCTGCTGGATTGAGCTTTTTTCCTGGCGAGGTTCGCGCTGCCATGCCAATCCCTCCTGTGTATTCAAGATAAGCCACACGTTGCTTTTATGCAACCTGGATGGATCCTGGATCAAGCGGATGGCAGGGCTTTTGAAAGGGGGCGCTGTGCGTGAGATGCAATGTTCAGTGGTTATCAGGGTTCAGCCATTGGCTAAAGCGGAACTGACAGCAGGAAGGCTTATACAGAACCTGGATCCACTGCCCGGTTTGGACTCAACAGAGATGCTACCCCCATGCTCGTGCACCAGTTTATGGGTAAGCATCAGACCCAGACCTGTGCCCTTTGTGCCCTTGGTGGAGAAAAACCTGTGGAAGAGCTTCTGACGGGTGGCCTGATCCATACCAATCCCATTGTCCATGACCTCAAAGAGAATCTCCCCTGCTGGCCCGGTGTCGGTTCGGAGAATCACCTTGTGGTAGCTCTTTTTCTTGTCTTCAGCACAAGCATCCAAGGCATTGGATAGAAGGTTCACCAGGCACGTGTGAATAGCCTTTGTGTCCATGGGGATGGGCCCGAGAGAGGGATCCAGCTCCAGGATCAGCTCTATGCCCATCCTGCTAGCTGTCTCCAAGAAGAGCCCGGCAGCCTCCTCCACCACTTCGTTGGGATTGGCGGGCTGCATGTTCATTATACCTACCCTGGAGTATGCAAGAAGGTCCCGCACCAGGTGGGAAATCCGATCTATGTTGCGCTCCACCATGGCCCATCCCTTCTGAAGCAAGACCTGGTCCCCTTTGGTCATGGCGGTCTGGGTGACGTAAACCCCTCCCTCCAGTCCTGTCAGGATGTTCTTTATTCCATGGGCCAGGGAGGCCACGGTTTCCCCAACCACTGCCAGGCGCTCGGCCTGGAGCTTCTCCTGCTCCAGGGCTTTCAGTGGCCTCAAATCCACAGACATCTCAATCACATGGTCAACCTGGCCCCATTCGTTCATCACCGGAGCCGTGTAAACCAGATAAGGAATCTCTTCTCCTTCACGGGTGACGCCTCTCTCTTCGCTCCTGTGGGGGGATCCATCCTGGAAGCTCTTCTCCACGAGGCAAGCCTCACATTTTTGATCTCTGTTTTTGTACACGTGGAAACAGTAATCCCCCAGAGCTCCTCCAAAAGTCTCCCGGAAATTTCGATTGGCTTCGGCTATTCGAAAGTCTCGATTCACCACGGCTATGTAAGAAGGCACGCTCTCGAAGATGGCCTGATATTCCTTGCGGCTTCTTTCCAATTGTCTCTCGCGCTCTCGGACCCGTTCTTCCATGAGCTGAATGGACTGCGCCAGGAGCCCCAGCTCAGCCCTTCCCTCGATCAGCAGTGGCTCCCCATACTGGCCTTTAGCGATACGGGCCGTTGCATCGGCCAGTTTGCGAATGGGCTTTACTACCAGCAGCAACAGTAGCATGCAGATTGCGGCTGACGTGAGAGAGGACAAAACTGCCCATGCAATCCCAAGGGACTTAATGCCCTGGCCCTCAGGCCCCTGCAGTGCGCCCAGCCGAAATGCCACCCAACCCATTGTTGCCATAAAAACAAAGCAGACCAAGGCCACCAAGATCCTGAGTTTCAATCCAAAGGAATACTCTAGGATGAGCGACCGAGCGCCTCGGGCTTTTGATCCTTGGAGTTCTTCCATCCTCAAGGGCCCTCCCCGCTCTGAGTGCCTCGAGGCCTCAGGATGCCCCCCGATTTCTTGCCTCCAGGGTCTCCCGGATGGCGCTCAAGAGGGCCTGGCGGTCTATGGGTTTTTCCATGAAACCCTCAGGGGGCGGAATGGAGCGGGCAGAGATGAACCGCTTAAAGTCTATGAGGGGATACTCGGGGGCGCTGAAACCAGTGATCATTATCACCGGGATATGGCTCAGTGCCGGATCCTTGCGTATCTCCCTATAGAGCAAAATTCCTGTCTTCTCCGGCATAAGCAGGTCCAAGCAGATCAGGTCTGGCTTTTCTTTCCTGATCTTCTCCAATCCCTCTGAGCCGTCCATGGCAAAGCAGGTCTCGTACCCGCTTTCTTCGAGGAAGGTGGTCAGAAAGGTCACCACGTCCTCTTCATCATCTATGACCATTATCTTTCTGGGTCCCATGGCTTATCCTCCCTTCCCTGGGCCGCCGTCCCCCAAGGAGGCCTCGGCTTTTTCCAAGACCTCATGGACTGTCTTGAGCAAGAATTCCCGGTCGATGGGCTTTTCCACATAGCCTTCCGGGCCAGGCACAGATCGCTCATACACGAACTTCTTGAAATCCACTCCTGGAAACTCTTCTGCCCTGAAGCCCGTTACCATGACCACAGGTATATCCTTGAAGCTGGGATTCTTCCTGAGTTCTCTGTACAGAGCTATCCCTGATTTTTCCGGCATCAGTATGTCTAGGCAAATAAGATCTGGCCGCTGCTGAGCCAGGGCCGCCTCACCGGCCTTGCCATTGGTTGCAGTCATTACCTCGTAGCCATTTTCCTCAAAAAGAGTGGCCAGATAGGTAAGCACATCTGGCTCGTCTTCCACTATGAGAATTCGCTTGGGCATGGTCTTGGCCTCCTGCCTCCAGAAGAGCTTTCTAGCCGGGCAAATTGCACTCCTTGAGGTCTTCCCCCAGGTAGATTCTTTCGTTTTCATTGAGGATCCCCAGGGAAAGGCATATCAAGGTCCAAAGGTGCACTACCTTGAAACTCCTACCATGATGGTGCGCGAGCTCCATGATCTGGGAATGGCAGTTGTGGCAGGGCGTAATCACATAGCTGGCCCCGGTTCGATCTATCTGCTGGAGCTTGAGCCTGCCGAACTTGAATCGCTCTTCCACATATTGGTTCTGCAGAAAACCTCCCCCTCCGCCGCAGCAGTAGTTGTTGGACTTGTTGGGAACCATGTCTACGAAATTTTGCTCACCCACCACGGCCTTCACCACGAACCTGAGTTCATCGGCGATCCAGTCCCCCAGGGACTGCCTCACCAGCTTGCAGGGATCCTGAACGGTGAATTTTATTCCGTCCTTGTTCCAGTCGGAGTTCACCTTGAGCTTCCCTTCCCGGATTCCCTTGGCATAGAACTCGATCACGCTGTGGAGTTCCCAGTTGTGAGGGATCTTGAATTTTTGCAATCCAGCCTGGATTGCGTAGAAGGCGTGCCCTCATTCGGTCTCTATGAATGTGCGACAGCCCAAGTCATCAACAACCTTTGCCTGTGTTGCGATGATCCTGGCCCAGGCATCGTCGTCGGCCAGGAACATGCAGTAGTTCTCTCCCCCCCACATCTCCGAGGAGTAGGTCCAGTCGATCCCACAAAGGTGCAGGATCTTCCAAAGAGGTACCATCTCTTCGGGCTCGGTCACAGGCTCCCTGGAGTTCTGGTTCAGATAGTAAGGAGCTCCCTTCTTGTCAATGGGAGCTTGCAGATTTTCCCACCCGGGCTGTTCCCTCCTGACCTGTTCCAGGACATCCTCGACCACAAAGATCCAGTCTTCCTTGGGAATCCCCATGGCTCCCCCGCGCTCCACGTGGAAGTCACAAGAACCCCTGATACCCTTGGGTCTCTCCTCCCTGGGCCAGGTGGCGCGGGCCTCGTACACCAGCCTGGGGATGTCCACCTCCATGGGGCAGGCATAGATGCATCTCTGACACTGGGTGCACATCCATACCCATGGCGTTGTCACCGCTTCTTCATCCAGGCCAAGGAGGACCATGCGCACGAATTTTCTGGGATCCATGTCCGCAAGACCAGCGGCCGGGCAACCTGCCACACAGGTGCCACAAAGCATGCACATGTCCAGGTTCCCTCCTTTGGGAATGGCTCCCTGCGCCCTTTCCTTGAACCTGGCCACTCTTTCCTGCAGTTCCACAGCATCACCCATGAAGTTTCACCTCCTGACTGAGAGCTGCACTTCTCACCCCGGGCCGTGTCTGTCCCACGGTGGCTGCATCTTTTTGACTCAGAGATGTGCAAAAGCATCCTCCAGGGTTGCATCTATTACGGCCATGGTGGCCTTGTCCTCCAGTCCCCGGACAAATGCAGCCCCGCTGGGACATCCCACAGCGCAGGCCCCGCAGCCCTGGCAGGCCGCGGGATCCACTACGATCATACCCTCTTCCACATCCACCCTCCTGGCCTCGTACGGGCACAGGGCCACACAGGTCTCGCACAATGTACAGATGCTCTTCTTCACATCGGCAATAATACGACCCGAGAATATCTCTTGACGCCGGAGTATGGCCAAGGCCCTTTGAGCAGCGGATTTGGCCTGGGCCATGCTCTCTGCAATGGAGCGCGGTGAGTGGGCCGTGCCGCAGAGGAATAGCCCTTCTTTGAGGAAGTCCACTGGTCTCCACTTGGCATCCGCCTCCAAGAGAAATCCATCCTTGTTTGTCACCACTCCCAAGGCTGCGGCCAGCCCCTGGGTATCCTCGGGGGGCACCATTGCAGTGCTCAGTACCAAGGCCTCAGCCCTTATCTTCGCCTCGCGCTGGAGTATGGGGTCGTGGAATTTCACCACAGGCAGACCCTCCTCTATGGAGACCTGCGGCTTTCTGTGCACCCTGTATGGGATGAATCTAATGCCTGCGGCCCGAGCCCTCGTGTAATGCTCTTCCAGGAAGCCATATGTCATGAGGTCCCTGTAAAGAATGTAGATGCGGGCGTCCTTGTTCCACTGCAGGGTCTTGAAGGCGTTTTTCAATGCGGCGGAGCAACATACCCTGCTGCAGTAAGGCCTGTTTTCGTCCCTGGATCCCACGCACTGGATCATGACCACTGTCTTGAGCCTTTCCTTGGGCAGCTTGAACTGGGCCAGGGCCTCCTCGAACTCCTCCTGGGTGAAGACCCTGTCGCTTTGGCCATAGCAGTAATCCGCAGGGCGGGCTGCCTGGGCACCGGTGGCCACGATGGTGACCCCGTGCTCCACGGTGCTCTTGTTGCCTTGCCTGTCCCTAAGCACAGTTTGAAACGCACCCACACGGCCGTGGGACTCAACTATCTGTGTCTCGGTCAGGATCTCAATGGCCGGGGTGTCTTCCACCTGTTTCACGGTGTCCGCCAGCAGCCTGTGGGGATCCGGGCCGTCCAGGGTGTGATAGATATGCCTTAGCCGGCCTCCCAGACTCTTGTCCTTCTCCACCAGTGTGACCGGAAAGCCCATCTGGGATATGGTCAAGGCCGCAGTCATTCCGGCAATGCCCCCTCCCAACACAAGGGCCCTCTGGGTCACCGGGACCGAGACCACAGAGAGGGGATCTCTCCGTTTGAGGCGCTCCAGGGCCGTGTGCAGCAATAGCTCTGCTTCCTTGGTTGCCTGGGCCCGGGACCCGTTTCCTGAGAATCCAAGGCTCCGAAGGTCCACCACGTCCACGAGAAGGGGGTTGAGGCCGAGCCGGATGCCCAGATCGCGCAGTTTCCTCTTGTACACATAAGGGAGGCAGGCCCCCATGAGGAGCCGATTGGTCTGCGTGGGCTCGAGTTTTCTGAGGACCTCATCCAGGACCTCATCCGAGCAGAGCTGATCCACCTCCAGGACGGTCTCGACCCACCGATCCCCCTTGAGCCTGTCCCTGAGGTAGGCCCACTCCAGGTTTCCCTCCGTAGAACCCATGCATCTGCAAAGCACGATCCCCACCCTGGGGGCAGCCCTTGCCAGGTCCTTCTCCGCCTGGAAGAGTATCTCCTTGGTGCCCACGATGCCCTTGGATGCAAGAAAGGTGGCTGTCTCGGCTGCCGCTGCCCCTGCCTGGACCAAGGTCTCGGATATGTCCTTGAGCCCCGTGGCCGAGCCGCACACAAACACACCCGGATTATCGGTGCGCACCAGCGAGAACCCCTGAGGGGGAGCGAACCCGAAGGCATTGGGGGAGACCCCCAGCTTCTCCATGAGCTCCCTGAGGCCAGGCTGCGGGGTCTGTCCGGTGGAAAGCACCACAATGTCAAAGGCCTCCTCCTGGATACCCCCATCCTCGTCCACATAACGGATGCTAAGAGTGCCGTCCTCCAACGGCACGGCGGTGTGCACCCTGGAGCGGATGAGGCGTACCCCCTTTTCTTCCTCGGCCCATCTCTGGTAACCATAGAAGTCCTTGCCGTAGGTCCTCATATCCATGTAGAAGATGGCTGTATCCACCTGGCCAGAGCTGGCCTCCTTGGCAAGTACCGCCTCCTTCAAGGCGAACATGCAGCATATGGAGGAGCAGTAGTCCCTTTGGAGATGAAGGTTTCTGGAGCCCACGCACTGGATCCACGCAATGCTTCGGATAGGCTTGCCGTCCCAGGGCCCCAGGAGCCTTCCCCCCGTGGGCCCAACCCCGCTCATAAGGCGCTCGAACTGGAGGCTGGTCATTACACTGGGGTGGGTGCCGCAACCGTAGAGATCCCTCAAAGGGGCTGGATCGAAGAACCCAGTGCCGCCTGCCAGCACGATGGCCCCCACTTGGAGGGTCTTTTGGATGTCTATGAGGAAGAGGTCAATGGCCTGGGTAGGGCAATGAATCATACACTTGCCGCACTTGTTGCAGTGCTCGCGGTCTATGATGTATGTGTTGGGAAGGTTCTGAGGGACCGGTCTGTACACTGCCTTGCGCTGGCTCAGCCCCTGGTTGAACTCATCTGGGACCATCACGGGGCACACCTCAACGCACTTGCCGCAGCCCATGCATCGAATCAGGTCCACCTGTCGCGCCTTTTGGAGGAGCGTTACCTGAAAGGCCCCTGGCTCCCCGGAGATCCCCTTGACCTCTGTGAATGGCATGATCTCTATGTTGTCATGGAAAAGGGCCTTTCTCATGCAGAATTCCGAGGCCTTTTCCCTGTCCACCATGGGGAGCATCTTGCACATGCCGCAGTGATTGTTAGGGAACTGGTAATCCAGTTGGGCCAGTATGCCGCCTATGGCCGGAGAGCTGTCGATGAGGTATACCCCATAGCCCAGCTCGGCCAGATCAAGGGCTGATCTGATCCCGCCGATCCCTGCTCCCACGACCAGAACGTCTGCCTGTGTCATCTCCATAGTGGAACCCCTTCATACGAGCGCTTGCTGATGCAGGTGCGAATTGCCATGTTCTTTCCCATGCTTCTCACTTTCCTGCCGCTACCTCCTCGAACTCCTTTTCGTAGAACACACCCAGTGGAAGGGGCTCGGTCACGTCTCTCCCGGGTTCGTAATCGAAGAGCCTCTGGGTCCCCTCGGCCACGCTCCTGAATAACTGGGAAACCGGGATCTTGCTCGGACACACGCTGGTGCACTGACCGCAGCCCACGCAAAGGGTGCTCATGTGCTGCATCCTGGTGAGGTGATAGAACACTGTGTCCGTCGGCATCTTGAGCATGCCCCTCTTCTGTGCCCAGCGGAAAAACTGCTCGGAGTCGTGCTGGAAGGTGTCCGTCACAAACACGCACTCCCGGCAGTAACACACGGGACAGGCCACCCTGCAGTTGTAGCAGTTGATACAGTTCCCCAGGACGTTCATCAGGCCTTGCAGGTCCCTGGTCTGCTCCCTCATGTCCTTGAGCCAAGAGTCCCGAAACGAGATCCGCTCCCTCAAAAGAGTCTGTAAGGCCTGCTCCCTGTCTGGGGGCCTCTTTACCTCGCCCATGCCCGCCTTGCAGAGGGCTTCCTTGCCCTTTTCTGTGACCCCTTCCAGGGTGATACCCTTGTCCAGGTCCTCTCCGATGAGCAACACACGGATGTCCGCTCCGTCGGCCACCGGGTGCTCGCATGCCTTGCACGCCTCGGCCAGGTCCATCCCATTGCGAACCGCACCCCTTCCGTCCATGAGCGCCCGATAGAAATCCATGGTGAAGGATGCATCCCCTTTGTCGAGGCTCAGAAAGTCTCCATTTTCATAACGCCCGAGGCAGTCCATCCCTATTATGAGGACCTGGTCTAGACGCCCCTGTTTAAGCTTCACCAGCTCCACAAAGGGACGTATCTCGCACGGCCGCATGACCAGGGCCAGGCGCCTGCCTGTCTCATCGTGGGTGAGCTGTGCCGCGAATCTGGCAGCGTTGGTCGGCACCACAGGGGCCAGCGGATCCACCCCGTGGAGCTTGGCCTGGTCCTTTATGAGCGTCTGCATGATGACATTCTTGTAAGGGAGCCTGGTGGGGGCCATCACCGCCTCCACCACCTGGCCTTCCATGAGGGATGCCAGGAAAGCCCGCAGTCCCTCCAGCACACTTGCCCCGTCCTTTCCCTCTATTCGCGCGTATTCGACCATAGTTGCCCTCTTGAGTGATCTCTGGTTCTTTCCTCCATGCGGGCAGATTTGCCATCCGCCTGTGCAACCCCAGTTCAACCTCTATGCCACAAGCTTCGTCTTAACCTGACTCGGTCCCAGGGCCTTGACCTTCTCCACCATCTCCTTGATGGTCTCTGCGAAGAGGTTACCCTCGCTGGCTGCGATCCATCTGAGCCAGAGACGATCCTCCTCGAACCCGAACCTCTTAAGGATATCCTTTAGGAGGGCCACCCTGCGGCGTGCCTTGAGGTTCCCGTTGATGTAGTGGCAATCGCCAGGCCAGCATCCCCCGATGAGGACGGCGTCTGCCCCTTCCAACAGGGCCTTGATCACGTACTTGGGGTCTACCATGCCGCTGCACATGACCCTGATGAGCCGGACATTGGCCGGGTAAGACAGCCGGGAGGTGCCGGCGAGGTCAGCGGCCGTGAAGGTGCACCAGTTGCACACAAAGGCTACGATGATGGGTTCAAAGTCTGCCATGTGGGCTCCTCCATCGCTTGAGTCAGTCATTCCAAAGATTCTCTTTGGATGACTCCTTGTCCTGCCAGTCGTGGATCCTTATGTTGGGAAAAAAAAAGAAAAACATGCATTCCCTCCAGTGAAACCTCTAAGCCACCTCCCCAAAGCGTATCCCGTCGAGCAAACCGTCTATCTCCGCGAAGATCTGCTTGTCAGAGAAGTGCTTCACCTTGGCGGCTCCACTGGGGCAATAGGCAGCGCAGCTTCCGCAACCCTTGCAGACGGCCTCATTGACCACCGAGACCCGCCTTCTCTCGTCGAACTCGATGGCCGAGTAAGGGCACAGCTCCCTGCACACCTGGCAGCCCACGCACACATAAGGATCGATCTCCGAGATCATGGGGCTTACGGTGACGCGGCCGAAGGCACTCAAGGCCAGGGCCTCGCTGGCCGCGCCCTTGGCCTGGGCCACAGTGTCTGGGATATCTTTGGGACCCTGGCAGGCCCCTGCCACGAAGACCCCAGAGGTGGCCGTGGAAACCGGCTCCAGCTTTGGATGCTCTTCGAGGAAGAAGCCGTCCCGGCCGGTGCTGATCCCGAAGATGCGTGCCACCTGTTGCGCATCCTTACGCTTCTCCATGGCCGCACACAGTATCACCATGTCCACAGGCACACGCATGAGCTTTCCGGCCAAGGTGTCCTCTGCCACGACCACCAGTTTGCCTTTCTCCGATTCGTCCAGAGCTTGGTCCGTGACGCGGGCGGCCTTGCCCCGGATCATCATGACCCCCTCTTCCTGGACCCTTTTCAAGAACTCCTCGTAGCCCTTGCCGAAACATCGCATGTCTATGTAGAAGTTGTAGACCTGGGCATCGTGGCCCACCTTGTCCTTTATGAGATGGGCGAACTTCAGCGCGTACATGCAGCAGACCCTAGAGCAGTACTCGTGATAGTTGACGTCGCGGCTTCCTATGCAGTGGAGGATTGCCACGCTGTCAGGGGGGTCGGTGAAGGAGCCGGCTTGGTCCCGCATGAGGATCTTGCCACCTGTGGGGCCTGTGGCATTGTTTAGCCTCTCGAACTCAAGGCTGGTGAGGACATTGGGGTACGTTCCGTATCCGAACTGCTTCATGGGTGTTGGATCCATGAGATCGTAGCCTGTGGCCACGATGATGGAACCCACGTCGATAATGATCTCCTCTTCTTGGTCCTCAGGGAGGACTGCCTTAGCAACACAGGCGCGTTCGCACCCTTTGCAGTCGAGGACCCCGTTTATTTTTAGGCAATGGTCGCTGTCTCGCGTCGCCTTGAGTGGCACGGCCTGTGGGAAGGGGAGGTAAATCGCCTTTCTCTTCGAGAGACCCTCATTCCATTCGCTGGGTAACAGGATCGGACATACGTTGATCCTGGTAATTGCCTTTTCCTGGCATGTCTCGACACATTTCCAACAACCAGTGCAGTTCAGGGTCTCGTACACAGGCTTCTCGCAGTTACACTCCTCGGCTTGAGCCTGAGAGCATTCGATCCCGATCAGATGGACGCCATTGTCCGGGATCCTTCCCATCCGTCTCAGCTCCCTGAGGGCCCTTGCATCGCAACCGCGCACAACCGCCGCCAGGTGCACCCGTGGAGACCGTTCCAAGATGGCACGAACGAGCTTGGCGATAGAGTATCTTGGCTCCGTCTCCATGTACTCGATCTCTTCGGGTCGGGTGAACAAATAGGGTCCGACCTGTCCCCATCTCTTCCTGAGTCCCAAGACACCCTCCGCCCCGGCCTCCAGGGCTGCCTTAGCCTCTCTCTTGATCCTCTCGCTCGCAGCCATAACCCCTCTACCCCTAGCCCATTCGTTTCCTTTGGGAAAGTTTCTTTATCTTGACAGAGCAGACCTTGAAGCCTGGGATCTTCGCCTCTACGTCCAGGCGAGTGTCTGTGAGTACGTTTGCCGCGTGTTCAGCAAAGTGCATCGGGACAAAGACCGTGCCGGGCTCCACTTCGTCAGAGACCCTTGCCCGTATCGTTATGCTTCCCCGTCGCGAAACGACTTCCACAGCGTCTCCGTCCTTTATCTTTGCGCCCCTCGCGTCCTGTGGACTCATGTGGACGGTTCCTTCAGGGACCTCCTCGTTCAGACGCTCGATGCGACGAGTGATGCTGCCACCGTGGAAGTGGAACGGCAGCCTTCCGGTCGTTAGGATGTAAGGGAACTCCTCGTCAGGTACCTCAGGGGGAGGTGTGTAATCCACGGCGAAAAACTTCCCCTTGCCCCTGGTGAACTCTTTTTGATGGAGGATCGGAGTCCCCGGGTGCTTTTCGTCCGGGCAGGGCCAGTGCAGGACCTCGCCCCTGTCCAGCCGCTCATAGGAGATTCCGGCGTAGGAAGGGGTTACTGAACGGATTTCATCCATTATTTCCCGTGGAGAGGGGTACTCGAACCCGCTTATGCCCATCTGTTTGGCGAGCTCTCCGATGATTTGCCAATCCGGTTTGGAGTCGCTAACGGGTTCCACGGCCTTCCTCACCCTCTGCACGCGCCTGTCGGTGGCCGTGAAGGTCCCGTCCTTCTCGGCGAAGCTGACTGCCGGGAGGACCACGTCCGCCAACTGCGCCGTCTCGGTGAGGAAGATATCCTGAACCACCAGGAACTGAAGGGCCTCCAATGCCTTCCTCACATGGTTTATGTCCGGGTCGGAGATCATCGGGTTTTCGCCTACGATGAACATCCCCTTTATCCTTCCAGCCTCTGCGGCATCGATCATCTCAACCACGGTCAAGCCAGGTCTCTCTGGCACTTGCAGCCCCCACCTGTCTTGGAAAAGCCTTCGCACGGTGGAATCGGACACCGGCTGGTATCCGCTCAGGACATTGGGCAGCGCCCCCATGTCACAGGCGCCCTGCACATTGTTCTGGCCTCGAAGCGGGTTGACACCGCTTGACGGTCTTCCGATGTTACCAGTGACCATGGCCAAGTTGGCCACTGCCTTGACCTGATCCGTCCCTGTGACGTGCTGGGTGACCCCCATTGCATACATGATCATGGCCTTCTTGGCCCGAGCGTACGTCAGGGCAGCTTCCTCGATGAGTTGGACCGGAATACCGGTGATCTCCGCGGCTTCGGTTAGGGAACGTTTCTTGACAATGGCATCCAGTTCCTCGAAGCCCTCTGTCCTATCCTTGATGAAGGCGGTGTCCGCAAGCCCTTTCTCCAAGATGGTTCGGATCATCGCATTGAGCAGGGCGATGTTGCTCCCAGGCTTGATCTGGAGGTACAGATCGGCGTTCTCGGCTATAGGCACCCGACGGGGGTCTATGACTATGAGCCTTGCCCCCCTCTCTCTGGCTCGGAGTATCTTGCTCGCCACCATGGGATGCTGACCGGTCGTGTTGCTTCCGATCACCAGGATGCAGTCTGCCTCCTGGATCTCTCCGATCGAGTTCGTCATGGCCCCGCTGCCGAAGGCCGCGGCAAGGCCTGTAACGGTGGAGGCGTGGCAAAGGCGGGCACAGTGATCCACGTTGTTGGTTCCCAGCCCTCCTCTGGCGAACTTCATGATCAGATAGTTCTCCTCGTTGGTGCACTTAGCGCTCGAGAAGACCCCCAGGGCATCGGCCCCGAACTCCCTCTTGATGTCTCCTAGATTCGTCGCTACGATACCGTAAGCCTCAAGCCAACTGACCGCCTCGAACTTGTCCCCCTTCTTCACAAGGGGTTGGGTGAGCCGCTCGGGATTTCGAACGAAACGATGTGCAGAGCGCCCCAGGACGCATAGCTGCCCTTCGCTCACCGGGTGTGTGTTGCATGGGATGACATCTGTGATCTCTCCGTCCATGGTCTGCAAATAGAAGTTGCATCCCGTTCCGCAAAAAGGACAAGTGGTCAGGGTGGTATCAAACCGCATATTGCAACCTCCTGGAAGCCCCCTTCTTCTGTTCCAGGTGATCGAGTATCAGCTGCCGGGCATCTTTCCCCAACCCAGGGATAATGGAGAATACCCTCTCAGGGGGGAGATATCGAACGATGTCCTGAACCGTCTTGAGGGGGATGTGTGCTGGGCAGGTCCTCTCGCATTCCCCGCATCCCACACAGCTATCCCAAACCTTGTATGCCCGAATGAGGTGAAAGAGGGGGAAGGGCGGCGGCACCTGCCCCTTGTCGACCAGTGAGGCGATATCCAACCCGTCGGGGTCTTCCAACCAGACAGGACACACATCCATGCAACCGTAACACTTGATGCACTTCTTGAACTGTTCCTCCCAGAAAGCCTCACGTTCGGCCTGTGACATGGCGAGCAATCTCTGAAGAAGAGTAGGCTGGAGGACCTGTTGCCCCTGAGCCACCTCTTGGAACCTCATGCGCACGATGTTGGTCATCCCATGGATCTCTGGATTCTCCTCCACGCATGCTGCGACGCACTCCCCGCAGTGGATACATTTCGCTTCATCGATGAGGAGCCGGTCCACCCAGAGGTTACCTCTGGCCTCTTTCACGGGATGATCTTGCGGTATCGTCACCGAGGCGCACTCTCCGCACCCGGTGCACTTGTTGAGGTCAACGTAACGCGGCCTCCTCCGCACCTTCACCTTGTAATTTCCCACAAAGCCGGATACCTCTTCCACTTCGCTGTATGTCATGAGCTCTATGTTGGGGTCTTGTCCCACGGAGACCATCTTTGGTGTGCCGATGCAGGAGGCGCAGTCCAGGGTGGGGAAGGTCTTGTCGAACTGAAGCATGTGGCCGCCGATGGTGGGCTGTCTTTCCACCAGATACGCCTTGTAACCGGCCTTGGCAACGTCCAGGGCTGCCTGCATCCCCGCTATCCCGCCTCCTACTATGAGCACATTGGGATTCACAGGATACTCTACGGTCTGTAGCGGCCTGTGGAATCGGACCCTGTTGACGGCCCCGCGGATGAGTTCTTTGGCCTTCTGGGTGGCCTCATCCGCGTCCTGGGTCACCCAGGAGCAGTGCTCCCTGATGCAGATCATCTGGAAGGAGCGAAAGGGGTTGAGCCCCCCTCTTTTTACTGCCCCGCGAAAGGTGATCTCGTGCATCCTTGGGGAGCAGGAGGCTACCACCACGCGGGTCAGTCCATGCTCCGGGATATCCTTCTCGATGATTTCCTGGCCCGGATCCGAGCACATGAACAGGTAATCACGTGCCACCACCACGTCCTTCAGGGTGGCCACATAATCCCTGACCTCCTCCACCCGCACCTTGCCTGCTATGTTGGTCCCGCAATGGCAGATGTAAACCCCTATGCGCTCTCTCATTTTCGTTCCCTGTCAGTTGTCATTGTTCAGTTGTTCTTCCCCTGCAGTGCCAAGCACATCTCGCCAGGATGGGTCCGAGGACCGCACTGGCGAGGTTCAAACCTCCAGCGAGGCCAGTAGGAGCTCGGACAGCTCCATGACACGCATGCTCTCGGATCGCCCCGTGGTCTTCAGGGCGTCCTCGAACATGGAGATACAGTAAGGGCAGGCCGCTACGATGACCTCTGCCCCCGTCTCCTCTGCCTCTGCCACCCTCAGTTCCGAGAAGCGCTCCCCGGAAGGCACCTCCATCCAGATCCCACCACCGCCCCCGCCGCAACAGAGGCTCTCATCCCTATTGCGCTTCATCTCTTTGAGCTCGACCCCCGGTATGGACCGGATCAGCTCCCTGGGCGGCTCGTAGATCCCGTTGTGGCGGCCCAGGTAGCACGGGTCGTGATAGGTGACCTTCAGGTGCAGATCCTTCTTCGGCTCCAGTTTTCCCTGCTTCAGGAGATTGGCCAGGAGCACCGAGTAATGGACCACATCCAGGTTCCCCCCTATCTGGCGGTAATCCTTACGAAATGCGTTCATGCAGTGGGGGGAAGCGACCAGAAGCTTCTGGACTCCCTTCTCCTCAAAGAGTGCCAGGTTTCCCTCGGCGAGCCTCGAAAAAAGCCCTTCTCCTCCGAGCTTGCGGCAGGCATCCCCGCAACAGTTTTCCCTTTCGCCTATGACGCCGAAGTCCACCCCGCATGCCTGGAGGAGCTTCACCAGGGCGCGGGCTGCCTTCTGGTTGCGTGGGTCGTAGGCCTGGGTGCAGCAGGTGAAAAACAGGTACTCGGTCCCCTCGCCATAGGGTGGCAACTCCAGGCCTTCTGCCCATTTCAAGCGATCAGTGCGCTCCCCTCCCCAAGGATTCCCCCTGCTGGAGAGGCTCCCCAGCGGACCCTTCAGGGATGCCGGGATGGTGCCGGTCTCGTTCATCAGGGCCCTCATGGACCTGACCACGTCTATGATCTCCACGCCCCGAGGGCATTTCTGGACGCAGGTGTTGCACGTGACGCAGTTCCAAAGGGCCTCTGACTCGAATCCCTCCAAGCCGAACTGGGCCAGGCGGATCATGCCCCTGGGGCTGAACTCTTTTACCAGGTTCCAGGGGCAGAGGCCTGTGCAGGTCCCGCACTGGATGCAGATCTTGAGGGTCTCTCCTGCCACGGCCACAATGGCCTCTGTCACCTCGGGAAAAGGGGCCAAAAGTTCCATGGGGTTCTCTCCTTACCCGATTCTCAACTCGCTCAGGAGGGGCTTCGGGTCCACCAGATGCTTGCCCAGCCACCCCTTGGCGTGAGGCGAACCCATGGCCAGGCTCATCGCCTCTGTAATATAGAGGACCGGCAGGTGATCGGCCTTTCCCCTGAGCTCCAAGTTCATGTGACAAAGGGGGCAAAAGACCACGAGACAGTTGGCCCCGGAGCGTCGCGCGAAACCATGGATCCGATCCACCATCATGTCCGACATCTCGGGTTTGGTCACAGCGAGCCCGGCCCCGCAACACTGCCTCTCCAGGGAGAAGGGGACCGCCTCAGCCCCGAGGGAGCCAATCAGCTCCTCCAAGAACCCCCTGTACGGTTCCACATCGAAACCCGTGATCCACTCCTGCCTGCTCAGCAGGCATCCGTAATAGAGGGCGGTCTTCATCCCTTGAAGAGGTTTGCTCACCTTCTCTCGTATGGCGTCCAGCCCGAAGCCCTTAAGGGTTTCCACGAAGAACTGTGGTCTGGCCGTTCCGCGCAGCCTGTGACCGAAGAGGCGTTCCACCCTCTTGTTCTTCTCCTCATCCTCCAGGACCGCGCGCCTGGCATCCCAAAGTCGCACATAACAACTGGGGCATAGGACCATCAGGTCCCGGACCCCTTGCCTCTCGGCCAACAGCAGGTTTTGCGTCGGGAGGAGAAAGGCGTAATCATGGCTGATACTGTGGGCCGGGGTGGAGCCGCAGCAGCTCCAATCCTGCAACGGCTTGAGATCGTACCCGAAGGGCTGGGCCACGGCCTCGAAGGACTCCTGCATCTCGCGGCCGCTGGACACCAGGGAGCAACCCGGATAGTAATCGATCGGCCTCATCTAAGCCTCCATCACCTTTCGGATCTGTTTCCGCGCCGCTGATCGCGAGGGGAAGAGTCTGAAACGTCCTTTCCGCATCATCTGCATGCCCGCGGCCATGTCCTGGAAAAAGCTCCCAGTGAGCAACTTGTACCTTGCCATGAGGCCCAGCTCGAAGACCCTTCCGCGCTTTCTCACCTGGTCCAGGAAGGCCTTGTGAAAGGAAAGGATCGCTGGTTCGGGGACCTCGATCTTTTCCTCCAGGGCCATCTCCCTGAAGGTGTCCATCAGGGCCGGGATGTTCACGCGGTTGGGGCATTGGGAGATGCAACTGTAACAACCTATGCACAGCCAGATCGCCCGGCTTTCCAATACCTTCCTCTTCATCCCGAACTGCATCATGCGGATGAGCTGATTGGGGTTGTAATCCATGGCCTCCACCACCGGGCAGCCACCGGCACAGCTCAGGCAATGAAAACAGCCCTCGAAGCTTTGTCCGCTTCGACGGGATACCTCGTTCAGGAAGGATCGGTCCATCTCAACAGCTCTCCTCTCATCGTTCATGACCTGCCCTGGGGTGCCACTGACGCCGCGAATTCATCTGGCTCCCCGGCAATGCGTGCCACGAGTCGCAGGCCTGCCCTCAGGCGTCCAACCCGAGCTCCCTTTTCACGGCCCTCACCAACTCCTCGGGGGTCACGGGCTTCTCGATGAAGGCGGAAGGCTTCCTGAGCTTGAGGCCCTCAAAGAAGCCCTTGAAATCCGCCGAAAACCTCTCCTGGATGCCCGTGACGATCACCACGGGGATGTCCTGGTATCTCTCGTCCTTCTTGATCTTGTTGAAAAGGTTTATGCCGGTCTTCAGGGGCATCATGAGGTCCAGCAGGATGAGATCCGGACGGCCCTCCTGAAGTCTCTCCAAGGCCTCGTCCGCGCTGTTGGCTGAGCGAGTGGCGAACCCGTGATCGGAAAGCACTGTCTCCATATAGCTCGTCACATCCGGCTCATCGTCGACGATCAGGACTGTGGGTATGGCGGACACGGACAAACCTCCTCTTGGAGTGAAAGGGGGCGGGATGACCGGTCTCCCGAATTCCCTTCCGTGTACAACGTCCATTTCTCCTCTGACCCCCTCGGCCGTTTCCTGGGGCAGTGATACATGTCGCAACAGGCGTGCCAAGGCGCGAAGCGGCGCGGCTATGGTCGCAGGTGTCCTTATCGGTTCAGGCGGTTATCAGCGTGGCCAATGCCGATGAAGCGCCATCCCGTGGATGCGGCGCCGTAAGAAAGTGCTTTCAGAGGTGAAATGTCATTTGGGCCCCGGGGGTATGGGATCTTCAGGTGAGGCCGATGTAAGGCAACTTTTCAACTTAGAAGCCATGGCTTTCATTTCTGAAACGGTTCGATACCGTATTTCCGCATCTTCCTCCATAGGGTCACCGGGCTTATCCCGAGCCGACGGGCTGCCACCTTCCTTCGCCAGTTGGCCTCTTGTAGGTGACGGAGTATCAGGTTGCGCTCGAAGGAATCCACAGCCTCGTCACGCGCCTTCTCTTGCTGGGCCTGCGGCAGCGACACGGCCTGGATGATGTGTCTCGGTAGGTCCTCCGACTGGATCACGACCCCTCGACTGTGCACGAAGGCATGCTCTATGGCGTTTTCGAGTTCTCTCACATTGCCAGGCCATTGGTAAAGGTAGAGGGCATCCATGGCCTCCCCGGAGAGACCACGGACCCGGCGCCCCATCTGATGGTTGAACTTCTCGATGAAATGGTTCACCAGCATTGGGAGATCCTCTGCCCGCTCCCTGAGCGGGGGCAGCTCTATGGGGAAGACGTTGAGCCTGTAGAACAGGTCGTCCCGGAACCGACCCTTCTCCATCTCCTGCCGAAGTTGCCTATTGGTGGCGGCGATTAGCCTGATGTCCACCCGGATGCTGCGGGAATCCCCAACCCTCTGGAACTCCCGCTGCTCCAGGACGCGAAGGAGCTTCACCTGCACGGTGGGGGTGAGATCACCGATCTCATCCAGGAACAATGTCCCCCCGTTGGCCATCTCGAACCGCCCCACCTTGTCCCGGATCGCCCCTGTGAAGGCCCCCCTAACGTGGCCGAAGAGCTCGCTCTCGAGGATGCCCTCGGGCAGGGCCGAGCAGTTGACGCTGACGAAAGGCCTGTCCCTGCGGTCGCTGTTGAAATGTATGGCCCTGGCCACGAGTTCCTTTCCCGTGCCGCTCTCGCCCAGGATCAGGACCGTGGTATCGGTCCTTGCCACCACGTCCAGGCGCTTGTACACCTCCTGCATGGCACTGCTCTTGCCCACGATATGGCTGTAATCGTAGGTCAGGGCCAGCTCCTGCCTCATCCACTCCAGGGCGCTTACGTCCCTAAGCGTCTCCACCCCACCTATGACGTTACCGTCGGGGTCGTAAAGGGGCGTGGCATTGACCAGCATGGTGACCCTGCGGTGAAGCCGGTTTGCGAAGGAGACCTCCCTGTCGTAAACGGCCGCTGCGCAAGAAAGGGCCCTCTCCATGGGGCAGTCCCTCTGGCAGACAGCGGTCTGGAAGACCTGATAGCATGGCCGGCCCAGGACCTCATCCTGTTCCCAACCAGTGATCTCGCAGGCGGTGCGATTGAAGGAGGTGATCTTCCACTCCCTGTCCACGGTAAATACCCCCACGGGTAGGCTCTCCAGGATGCTCCGCAGCCATTGTACCTCCCGATCCGGGACATGCCCGCCGGGGCCATCGCAGATGACCTGCATCGGTTCCTTGTGTGAATCGAGTTCCTTCATGGCATCGGCAATGGGAGGGCCGCCGTGGCGACTGGCAGATCCGAGCAAGTGGGGACCTACTCCACGCCCGCTGGCAGCACGGTCGGGACCCGTGTCCAAAGTCAGTTCATGTGCCGCGTTGGTCCTCGAATTCAGTATATCACGTTGCTCTTTGCAAGCAAGAAAGGTGCCATGGACTCCATGGCCTTGGAGCCGCGCCCCGTGCCTGGTGACCATGAAAGACCGGGCCGGTTCCCTCGTAGGGATCCCGGCCCGGCAAAGGCAAGCCTTCAGATGAGCGGGAAAATGAGAAAGGCGATGGAGGTCATGACGAAGTAGACGAAGAAGACCATGAGGAGCCATCCCATTATCTCGCGGAACTCCAGCTTGGCCACTGCCAACATGGCGATGGCCCAGAAGGGCTGGATCATATCCGTGAGCATATCCCCCCAGGCATAGGTCAGGACCGTCTTGGGGATGCTCACGCCCAGCTCCTTGGCAGCAGGGATGAGGTACGGGGCGGTGATGGCCCATTCGGACCCGCCGGACGGGACCAAGTAATTGAGAAGCCCTGAGTACCAGTAGATGATCAGGAGATACGTGCCGGGGGTGGATATGGCCACGAAGGCCTTGGTGAGGACCGTAGCCAGTGCCGTGAACTTGAAGAGGCCGAATATCCCCGCGTAAAAGGGGAACTGGATGATTATCCCCCAGACGGCCTTGCCCGCGTCCTCTGTGGCCTTGAGGAAGCTCCAAGGCCTCCAGTGGAAGAGGACTCCTAACATCAGGAAGAAGAGGTTGATGTTGTCCAGGTTGATCGAGCCGGCCACCCCCTTCTTCGCGACCTCCCAGGCAAGCCACAGGAGCCCACCGACCCCGATTATGATATTGAACCCGGGCCACCAGTTCATCCATTGGGAGGCGCTGAGCTTTCCGGTGGGCCGATCCGGGGCCACATAGAGTTTGAGCCTTTCCATGAGCTCGGGCTGGACGCGGTAGGTCTTTTCCTCGCGAGGATGCATCAGGGCCATGAGGATCGTTATGACGGCGATCACGATAAGGGCCAGGATCAGGTTGAATCCGGTGAAGATCGTCTCTTTGGTGGAGATTACGCTCTCCACCAACTTCGCCTTTATGACGAAGTTGTCCGGGGTGTTCATGAGCAAGGTGGCAGAGCCCGAGAGCCCCGAGTGCCAGGTGCATCCGAGCCCCAGATATGCAGATGCCACGAGGAGGCGGTAGTCGACCTTGGGGTTTCGCCTCACGAGGAACAAGGCGAACATGGCGCTGCCTATGAGGCTCAAGCCCCAGTTGATCCAGGCCGTCAACATGGAGAAAAGGGACATGGCCACTATGGCCTGCCAAGGCTTCTCGGCGTTGGGCACCCCCGAGAGGCCGTCGAGCAAGCGGCGCACAGGAGGAGAACAGGCCAGTATGTAACCCGTCATCATGATGAGGCACATCTGCATGGCGAAGGACAGCAGGGCCCAGAAACCCTGACCCCATGCTAGGACCGCCCCCTTGGGCGTTGTGTTGCCCCAGATGAGGGCCATCACAAAGGTGATGATGCTCAGGATCCAGACTATGACCAGGGCGTCGGGGATCCACCTCTCGGTCCAGCGGTTGAGGGCATCCCCCCAGTTCTTCACGAACTCCATGGCAGATCTCTCTTCTCTTTGTGCCATTAGCAATCCTCCTTTTTTTCGAAGAAGTCTCCATGACCTGGTGGGCCTCACGATAGCGTTTGTCTCACCCCCCTTCCCCTGTGCTCGGGCCTGGCCCCATCAACAGAAAAGCCGAGACCCGTGAGGGCACTCGGCTTCGACCCCTTGCATCCCAGCGGCAGAAGGACCGACACATGTCACCCCCGATCGCCAGGCATCAATGGATTTTCACGAGGGGCATATCACAGAGTGGGGACGAGGTCAAGGGGGCCCTTGCCCCGGGCCGGCCACGGACGAGGATCTTGCCCCTGCCAATTCGGACCGAGGGAATCAGGACAAGGCATGAGAGGGAACCGACATGGGGCCCACCGTGAGCCTTACATCTTCCCCGAGCAGGCTCACAATGTGTAATATGGTGGGAAGGGGGTGCCTCCATGTGTCCGAGATCTCGCACAGCGGTGTGGCTCCATCTGGACATCGCCTCCATGCCGTACGAGAAGGCGAGACAACTGCAGCTCGCCGTGGTGGACGCGAAAGGGGGAGACGGTGGATTGGCGGATGTCGTCATCTTCCTGGAGCATCCCCCTGTCTTCACCCTGGGGCGCAGGGGCCGGCGTGACCATCTCAAAGTGACCCAGGCCTTCTTGGAGGCACACGGGCTTTCGCTCATCCACACGGAGCGCGGTGGGGACGTCACCTACCATGGACCTGGCCAGCTGGTCTCTTACCCCGTCGTGGACCTGAGGGCCAACGGATGGAGGGTCGTGGATTTCGTGGCGGCCCTGGAAGAGGTCATGATCAGGACAGTCCTGGACTGGGGGATCTTGGCGCGTCGCAACCCCTTGAACCGCGGGGTGTGGGTCGGGATGGAAAAGATAGGAAGCGTGGGGATAGCGGTGCGCAGGGGGATAAGTTTCCACGGCTTCGCCTTGAACGTCAACCCTGACCTGACCCCTTTCTCCTGGATCGACCCGTGTGGTCTGCGGGGGATCCGCATGACCTCCATGGAGAGGCTGGGGAAGACGCCCCCTATGGACGAGGTCAGGAGATCCGCCAAACATCACACGGAGGCCGTCTTCCATGTGACTCTCCAGGAAACATCCCTCCATGAACTGGGGGATCTTCTCAAAGGGCCGGGGTCTTCCTCCGAATGCATGGGGGATCCTAGGCTTGGTCCTCTCCCTCCAGCTGGATGAATCCCGATCCTGCGGGCCCTTTTCTGCATGGCATCTCCTGGATTGACCCGTTGGTGAGATTGGCCTCCTGACCGGAGATGTGGAGATGCCCCATCGGCGTCCCGCCCGTCATGGGATGTGGCATGATGAGAGCGTCGGACGTTTGTTGATTCTCCCGTGAGCCTGGATTCTTCCCGCAGAGGGAGGGTCCATGGTGGCCGTCGTCATGAAAGGCAAGCCCCCTTGGCGTGGGATGCGGAAAGCCTGCAGGGCGAGATCCCGTGGCATCGAGAGGTGAGACCGCCCGATGGGATCAGTCAGCATGGAGAGGGTGCTGGATCGCTGCTCGCTCTGCGGGAAGAAGGAAGCGGGTATTCTGCTTGGAGCACTGCTACCAACTGCTCGCCAGCAGAGGGCCTCGCCAGGGCTCTGCACTCAAGATCGCATTCGGCTGCTACCTCCCTCGGCCTTCACAATATGACGAAGAGGACGGGCCTTCCGCCCCTCACGCTTCCCCTCCCATTGGGCTTAAAGGACGGGGGTGTATGCCTTCTTGCCCAATGAATGTTCGTGGTATCCTTGGACTGGGGACGGGGTGGGAGGCGGGATTTGCGGCTGCCTCGGAATCATGGGGATATGGACGCCTCGCGGGGCGAACTTCGACCATGAGGGATCAGTGTCAGGGACTCGAAAGCCCCCGTGGCTCAAGATAAGACTCGGGCTCGGGCCTGATTACCGGGGGGTCTTGCGGCGCCTCCGGGAGGGGAAGCTCCACACGGTCTGCCAGGAGGCCCATTGCCCCAACCAGGGGGAGTGTTTCTCCAAGGGGACGGCCACATTCCTGATACTGGGGGACCGCTGTACGAGAAACTGCGGCTTCTGCGCGGTGGGCCATGGGCCCGAGGGCCCGCCCGACCCGGACGAGCCGCGAAGGGTGGCTGAGGCTGCCCTGGCCATGGGGCTTACTTACGTGGTGGTGACCTCGGTCACTCGGGACGATCTGCCAGACGGCGGGGCAGGGCATTTCGCCGAGACCATCCGGGAGGTCCGCAAGAGGCTCCCTGAAGCGCGAGTCGAGGTCCTGGTCCCTGATTTCCGGGGTTCAAAGGAGGCCTTGAGGACGGTACTGAATGCCCGTCCGGATGTACTCAACCACAACCTGGAGACCGTGCCCCGACTCTATCCAGAGGTCCGTCCGGGGGCGGGGTATGGAAGATCCCTCGACCTGCTGAACAACGCCCGCACCTTGGCCCCCGGGGTGCTCACCAAGTCCGGGTTGATGTTGGGGCTCGGGGAGGCCTCACATGAGGTGAGGGAGGTCCTCCGGGACTTGGTCAGCGCTGGATGCGTCATCCTCACGATGGGCCAGTACCTCCAGCCTTCGCGGGGCCACCTGCCGGTCCGGCGCTTCATCCCCCCGGAGGAGTTCGAGGCATGGAGAATGATCGCCTTGAACATGGGATTCCGGGAGGTGGCGAGCGGCCCGCTGGTGAGGAGCTCCTACCACGCTGGAGAGCTCTATCGTTCCCTGGGGCAGTGAGATCGCCGAGCGGGATGAGGGCCTCAGGTGTCGTGGTAACCTACGATCATCGCCTTGAAATGTGAGAGCACCGAGGGACCAGTGGTCGCCATGTAGACGTGGAGCAGCAGATAGAGCGAGAAGACATATGCGGTGGCCACATGGAGGAGATCGAGGACCCTGAGGCCGCCCAAGGTCTCCACGCACCGCTGGAAATAGAGGATGTCACTGAAGAAGATCCCGGTGAAGACGGCTACGGGGGTGACGACCGTCATCATCGCCATGTACACGAGCTTCTGCAACGGATCGAACCTTCTCGATGGAGAGGGCGCGAAGGGGTTTTTGGCCCCGCGAAAGATCCCAAAGGCGTAATAGACAACCTGCCTCGGTATCCCCTTGAGGTCGGATCGCCTAGGCAGGTAGTGCCTCCAGGAGGCGCTCAGGGAGACGTACAGGACCCAGAATGCAAACCCCCCGGCCGCGCAGAAGCCGGCGTGCTTGTGGAGCCACACGGCATTGCCGTACTTCCCGAAGAGCGCCAGGTCGGGGGCCCTCAACTGGACTCCGGTGAGCATGAGGAGGATGATCAGGAAGGCATTGGTCCAGTGCCAGATCCGCATTGGTAGCGTGTGGATGCGCTCCCTGGTCATGGTCTGGTCACCACCCTCAGGATCGCATGAAAGGCCATGGCCACCACCAATAGAAACATCAGGGTGAGACCGCAGAAGTCTACCCATCTCAGGCCCAACTCCCTGAAGAGCCGTGCCCGCTCCTCTGGGCCGGAGAAGAGGAGCCTTCGCACATCGCTGTGGCGGATCTTCTCCTCGCCCAGCAAGGTCAGGTTGATGGACAGGGCGATGGGGAGGGCGGACAAGATGGTGTCCTTCACCGGCACAAGGACGGGGCCCTCCATGGACGGGACGTGGAGGTACATGGAATCATAGAACGGGGCGTTCCTCGAGTGGCAGGTGGCGCACTCCTTCTCGCGATGTCTGGTCATGGTGAACTCATGGTGAATGCCGGTGACGAGTATGGCCCCGTCTATGGAAATCCCCTTGCCGAGGCTGCGGCGCAGGGCCAAGAAGAAATCGGTGAATTCATCTGAGGAGATCACAGCGTCGCCGTCCTTGTCGATGAGGGCCTTGATATCCGACCCTGGTGAGAGGACATGCTTCAGGTCCTCGTAAAGGAGTAGCCTCTTGCCTGCCTCTGTCCTCAGGATGAGATGGAATATCATGCCCTTTCGGGAGTCCGGGCTGTGGCAGGTGGTACATTCCAGGTGAAGGAAATGCAAGGCAGTGTTGGGTAGCCACCGATGCTTGGCCACATAGTCGTCGTGGCATCGCGTGCACATGGCGATGCGCTCCTGGGCGCTCAGCTCCTTGTAACCCTTGATGCCGTGAGGGTCGTGGCAGTCGGTGCACTTGGGCGCGTTGCTGCTCCCGTGGGGGGTGCCCCTGTAGAGGGTGTAGATATCTTTGTGGCATGAGGCGCACACCCCGTCGTCACCAGGCCCTTGATAGGTGTGACAATCAGCGCACTCAACGCCCATCTTGGCGTGAAGCGAGTTGTCGAGACCGGGGGCCGAGGCCCTGGTGGGGATCCGTTCGATGGCAACCACCCTCAGGGGCAATGAGGAGAGTGCCACAAAGAGCAGGAGGCCCAACGGGCGCCAGGGCTTCATGTGCCAACCCTTTGAAACTTGCGGAATCATGGTCTGGGCGTCTTCCGTCACATACCCGATAGCCGCAGGATATATGGTAGGCCCCCGGTTGGCAACCGCGACCGTGGTGGGTTGAGCCCCCTTCAAGGGGAGCCCTCACAGTGAAGAGGCGTTTCTGGAAGCGGCTCGAACGGAGCCGTACCACTCCCCATGGCCTTGCGTCTCGGGTGTGCCTGGCACGGAACCGTAGGGCCGTCTAGGACCGCCCGGGCCCCGGCTAGATCAGGCGGAAAAAGAGCAAGGCCGAGACGATGACGGCAGCGGCCATCCTGTAATAGCCGAAGATCTCCAGTCCGTGGCGCTGGAGGTAGCCGACCATCCATCGAACTGCCAGGAGGGCCGAGATGAAGGCTGAGAGGAAGCCCCCGGCCATGGAGACGGGCTTGAAGAACTGGGCCATCACCTGGCCGTGCTGGATGGCATCGAAGACCGTGGCGGCCCCGAGGGTCACCACCCCAAGCAGGAAACTGAACTCCACGGAAGCGGAAAGAGACAGACCCGCCAGGATCCCCCCGAGTATCGTGGCCAGGCTCCTACTGACCCCGGGCCACATGGCCACACACTGAATGGTCCCGACGAGCAGGGCACCCCTCCAGGATAGATCCTCCAGGGGGCGGGCGCTCCTGCCACGTCCTTCTCCCCCCCACCTGGCGAACCAGAGGATGACCACCCCGCCCACGAACCAGGCCGAGACCACGGGCCAAGGGCCGAAGAGACACTCCTTTATGCGATCCTCCAAGGCGACCCCGAGGAGCGCAGCGGGAAGGAAGGCCAGGGCCACGCGGAGGGCAAGGCCGAGGCCTACAGGGTCCATGCCCAGGAGCCCCAACGCCATGGCCCTCACCCTGCGCCGGTACAGGAGGAGTACCGCCAGGATGGCCCCGCCTTGAATGCAGATGGCATAGGCGTCCGAGGCCTCCTTGCGGTCGTGTCCTTCCGAGGAGCGAAAGCCCCCGCTTCCCCCGCCGATCCCCATGGCCCGCTGGGCGAGGAGGAGGTGCCCCGTGGAGCTGATGGGGAGATACTCGGTGAGGCCCTCGACCACACCCAGCACCAAGGCCTGGGGGAGGCTCATGCCGAGTTGCGGGCCGTTCCTGGGAGGTGACCCGTCGGCACAACTGCCCGCGGCCCAAGCTCCGAAGAGGGGCATGGAAGTGAGAAGACAGATCAACGCGAGGAGGCTCCACCTCGGTCCGGACATGGTCCTCAACCCCGTCTCCACTGAAGGCCGGCTACTGCGTTCGAGACGCTCCTCGAAGACAGTGGCGCAAGCCAAGGACCCCCAACATATCCCAATCAGGGCCTTGGGGCAATTGCCCGGGGTTCCCGACGGGGATGTCGAACCGGTCCTATCTCCTTGTCGCGTCCCTAACATGTTGAAAAGTCTCGGTCTTTCGTCTCCTGATCCCCACCTTCTCGACGTTTGTTTCCTCTGTGTCGAGAGCGAGGGATTCTCAGGATGGTTGGATAACCGGTTGAAATATAACGGCGAATCGTCTCCACCACGAGCTGGCACGGCCCCTGCAATCTCCACGGCTCAGGAGGCCACTGAATCGACGGTCAGGGGCCATAGAGAAACACGGGTTCCGCGACGGAGACCCGGACACTGGAGAAGGAGGGAAGGGATATGGATAGGAAATGGATCGGTTTGATGGCAGGGGTCATCCTTCTGGGGTGGGCCGCATCGAGTGTGGCAGGCCCTGGATGGGGAAGGGGCATGGGTCCTGGGAAAGGCGTTGGGATGAACCCCCACGCGGCATCTTATCTCGGCCTAACCCCTGAGCAGAACTCGCAGCTTCAGTCCATGAGGGAGGCGCATCTCAAGGAAATCGCGCCCTTGCAGGAGGGACTCTTGAGCAGGAAGCAGGAGCTGAGGCTCCTCTGGACCAGCCCGAATCCGGATCAGGGTAAGATCACCGCCAAGCAGAAGGAGATCGCAGAGCTCCAGGCCCAGCTCCAGGCCCTATCCACCCAGCATCGACTCGAGGCCAGGGGCATACTCACCCCCGAGCAGCAGCAGAAGCTGTCGGCAGCAGGGTACGGGAGAGCCTTCGGCGGAGGCCCTGCCTGGGGCAAGGGCCGGATGGCAAGAGGATGGTAACGGCGACGAAGGGGCGGTGTCCCCCGCCCCTTCTCAGACAACCCTTTGGGAACGAGCCTTCTGAAGCCCGCTCGACACGAGGGCGCGATCCCTCACTTGCGGCTCACATGGAATACCTCCACAGGGCTCTCGACAGCGTTCGGGGGGGCTCTCCCTGAGGCTCACGGTTCACTTTGGGACAGGGAAGGGGCTTCCTGGACCCCAGGAAATCCTTCACGAGGCAAAGCCAATGGAGGAAGAGCCCTTCATACCGGGCGGAAGGGGCCCAGCTTTCCCTCATGGCCCTGGCCAGCTTGACGAGGCCCACCTCCTCCGCTCGAGGTATGTTGAAAGGGAACTCGTGCCTGCCCAAGGTCAGCAGGACGCTTGGGATCTCGTGCCCGAGATGCCCGCCTACGGCATGGCCGGGGAAGACCGGATCATGGGGGTCGGCGATGATCAGGATCCGCTCACGCAGGCGTGCCACTTCCTCCCTCAGAGGGGGACCTCCTGCCGCCCTCAGGAAGAGGCGGCGAAACAAGATCCCTTCTTCGGTCTCCTCATAGAGGGCCAGGAATCCGTCGCTTGCCTCCCTCCGGTAGTCCTCCAGATAGAAGCGCGTGCCCCTGTCGTAAGCCTCTCGGTCCACGACCAGGACGCTCACCGGGTTGGCCTCATCCCAGGCACAGAAGGAATTGAAAAGGACCAGGAGGCTTTCCTCGAGCCAACTGTCCCTGTCCTCGAGCAGGGTGCCAAGGAAGAGATAGCCGCTTATGGAATAGCCCAGGAAGTCGGGGGCTGTCCCCTGGCCAAGGGGTCGTACCTCGCCGTTGGGGCCCTGGGCGTAGAGGGTGCCGTCGCGAATGCGTCTCAACAGATCCATCAGGTCTCCGTAGCTCTGGAGTGCCCCGCGGAAGAATCGCTCAGGGGCCTCGGAGATCCTCTGGCTCACCACAGCGTTGAAGGGGCTGGAGAGGCGGTTTCCCGGAAGAAGCCTCCTTCGGTGATGGTGAATGCGGCCGAGCCTGATCCAAGCAGCGGGTCTGCGATTCATGTGGAAGGCGCAAGGGAAGATGATGACTGGGACGCCGAGCCCCTTGCAGAGGCAGTAGGCCCAGGGAAAGAGCTTGATGTAATCGGACTCGTTGAAACCATGGCCCAGTATGAGACACCGGGAGGCCGGGGGCCCTGGTCCGGGAGAGAAGAGCGGAAAGGAAAAGGAGATGTTCTCTCGTATGCCCTGGTCTTCCACAAGGAGACACGCCCGACCTGTGGAGGACATCTCGACCCATAGGACCTCCACGGACGACCCCGGACCGAGTGCCTGGTGGGTATTCACTGCGAGGCCTGCCTGGCCCTTACGGAAGGCAGCATAGGCGCTCCGCAGTTCTTCCTGCAGTGTCATAGCGAGCCCCCTTGGCCCAGGAAAGGGGCAATCGGTGACACGGGGTGGCGGCATTTGTCTTCGCTTCGCCTCTCGGGAGACGGATCTTCCGAAGGACTTGGCCTCCCAGGGATGCCTGCCCCCCTGCCTCGACGCCCTCCCGGAAGGGGTCGGGCACGAGGGCTCCCCCACCTCCGAATGCTGGGACATGGGGGCCCCTCCGGGAAACGCCGGCCCCCCCGGCCACTGGCGATGAGGGATTCAGCCGGCGGACGCCACGGCTTGGGCCCCTCTGTCATCGTCTCCTCGCAGCAGTGTCGCGCCCCTGTAAGGGGCGTACTCCCTGCGCCAGATCTCGTCCGCCAAGGCCCCGTAACGTGCTGCGTAGGCGTCCATATCCTCCTTGCACTCGGTGTAGATCTGCTCCGCCCCGGGGTGGGTGAAGCGGGGCCGCACCTCGGCTATGATCTCCCGCATCACGTGGGGGTTGTCTATGATCATGCACGGCCTGAGGTGGTTCTGGTTGTGGGGCTGACGGGCCCGGATCGCCCGGAACAGTGGGCTGTTCAAGGCCTCCTTGAGGCCCTTCTCATGGATGTTGTCCACGGCGATATGGGTGTAAACGCACGGCTCCACGTCTCCGTTGGCATTGACGTGGAAGTAGCTGCGTCCCCCGGCGATGCAGCCGTCCACGTAAGGTCCATCGTTCCAGAAATCGATGATGAAGATCGGCTTTGTGTTTCTGGCCCGAAGGACCCTGCGGCGAAGGAGGTCTCGCTGCTCAGGAGAGACCATGAGGGAAAAGTCGGCCCGGCCATTGACCGGGATGTAGAGAAAATACATCTGCGCCAAAGACCCCTTGGAGATCATGAAATCCAGGAACCCGTCCGAGGAGACCGCTTCGACGTTCCTGGAGGTCACCGTGGCCGATGTCCCCATAAGGAGCCTCGCCTCCTTGGCCATGTCCATGGCGTCCATTATCCTGCTGTAGACGCCTCTGCCGCGCCAGGAGTCGGTCTCCTCCTCGCCACCCTCTATGCTTAACACCAGGGCCACATTGCCCAGCCTGCTCAGCCCTCTGGCGAGTTCAGTGGTGAGCAGGGTGCCATTGGTATAGACCTGAAAGAAGACATCGGGATGGGCACCTATCACATCGAGGAGATGAGGCCACACCAAGGGTTCGCCCCCCAGGATGGTCACGAAGAAGATCCCCATCTCCTCGCACTCCCACAAGATCCGGTCCACTGTCTCGCGGGAGAGCCCCTTGGAATCTCTGGCATAACCCAGGGTATAGCATCCCTTGCACCGCAGGTTGCACTGCCAACTCGGGCTGAGGATCATCAGAAGGGGCGGTTCAAAGCCATTCTCTCGGGCGAACTCGGCCCTCCTTTTCTTTCCCAGAAAGAAGCCGTGAAGGAAAAGGCTTCTGAAGAGCCTCTCCTGGTTTTCCCTGGGCAGGTACTCCATGACACGTGCGAAGAGAGTGCGTGCCGAATGATTCTCGTCCTCCAGGTAAGAGCGTACCCCCCTTATGATCCGCCTGATCTCGGGATCCTGCGTGAGATGCTCTCCCAGGCGGGTGAGCTGGATCATGCGATCCAGGGACACGCTTCCCAAGAGCCGGCAGATCTGGAGGAAGGCCTCCTCGACCCCTGCCTTCTTTATATCCCCCAAGCCCTTCATGATGATCACCCCCTTTTCCCGATGAGACCCATCCAGTCGGATCGACCTGGGGCGCGGATCTTGCCAGAGGCCTCTCAGTCCGATAGCCCATGAAAATGGTGCGGCGATCGTCCTTCCGGTGCCATTCCGGCAAGGGCGTGGGCCGAGCGATCTCCTGAAGCCGGATCAGCCCCGGGATGAAAGGACCGTCTCCGGACGACCAGCAAATCCCTGATGAAGGTCCGAACTTCAGGGTCCTTCGGGTCGGATCGCCTCGGCCGCATTTGTCCCGCACAGTGCCCTTGCCATAGACGAGGCATGCCTCCGGCCCGCGACATCCTCTCTAACATTATACTGGCTAAACTCACTGCCCAAGCTGCAAGAGCAGCTTCTCAGCTTCCCCGGCTGCGTCCGGGATCACCTCGATACCCCGACGTTGGAGCCACGCCCTGGTGGGCTCGTCGATACCCCCGCATATGAGCCGATCGATCCCCAAGGCGAGTATCTTGCGCGCCCTCTCAGGGGAAGAGAGGTGCGAAAACTCCATCCGCCAGCGGCAGGACACCATCCCCTCTTGCGCGACCACTACCAGGAGCTCCCGGGCCGTGGAAAAGTCCGGGGCTACCCTCTCATTGAACAAAGGGATCGCTATCTTCATGATCCGCGCCACACCCAGGGTCTCGAAAATGCAATCGCCGTGCCGTTCCCAGCGACCGACGGGATCCTGAATACCTTAGGAAATTCAAGAGGTAGGCCCTGCTACCCTCCTCGGGGTGAAGAGGGGGGAGGAGGACGGTGTGAAACAGTTGCAGGCCCTCGTTTCTAGAATGAAACAATCCGGGGGGTCTCGCCGGGCCCACGTGGCCGTTCTATGCCAAGCCTCTTCATCTTGCGCCACAGGGTAGTGCGGCTGAGGCCCAGCTCGCGGGCAGCGAGGATACGGTTTCCCTTGTGCCTTCTTAGGGCATCCTGGATCGTCCGGGCTTCTGAAGATTCCAGGGGGCGCACAGGCAAGGTGCTCCCTCGTGTCTGGACCCTGTCGAGCAATTCCGCGGGCAGGTTTCTGGCTTCGATTAGCGGTCCTCTGCACAGTACATAGGCGTGCTCCAGGATGTTTTCCAGCTCTCGGATATTTCCGGGAAAGGGATAGTTCAGCAGTATCCCCAGCACCTCATCGGAGACCGCGGATATGTTCTTCCCCTTGATGGCATTGAGCCGGGCCAGGAAGTGCTCCACCAGGATGGGGATGTCCTCCTTTCTGTCACGAAGCGGCGGGAGCTGAATCTTTATGATATTGAGCCGGTAAAAAAGGTCGTCCCTGAAGGCCCCTGTGGCCACCATCTCCTCCAGTGAGCGATTTGTGGCCGCGATGATACGCACGTCCACCTGGACCGGGGTCGTGGCCCCGAGGGGAATGAATTGCCTTTCCTCCAAGACCCTCAGGAGCTTTACCTGAAGGGCAGGGGAGGTGTCCGCAACCTCGTCCAACAACAGCGTGCCCCCATGGGCCAGGGCGAAGCGTCCAGGCTTGTCTTTGCGGGCGTCGGTGAAGGCGCCCTTCACGTAACCGAACAGCTCGGACTCCAGGAGGGTATCCGGGATGGCCGCGCAATTCACCTTCAGGAAAGGGCCTCCCCCGCGTGGGCTCATCTCGTGGATGGCAGCCGCCATTACCTCCTTGCCGGAGCCTGTCGGACCCTCGATGAGCACGGTGGAATCGCTGGCGGCGATGTCGGGAAGGATGTCGAATATCTCCTGCATGCGTGGGCTCTTGCTCAGCATCTCCCCCATGCGAAATCTCCCCGCCAGTGCCTCCCTGAGGGTGTGGACTGTGGAGAGGTCCCGAAGGGTCTCGACCGCACCCACGGGCCTCCCCTGGGCGTCCAGGATCGGGGCCACCGTGATGCTGACCCTGAGCTCCCTTCCCTTCCGGTCGATGATGGTAGAGGGTACATCCGCGACGGTCTCAAGGCTGGAGATGGCCTTGTCGAGAGGGCATTGGCCCTGGCAGATCCTGGACCTGAGGACATCGAAACAGTGGCGACCCATGGCCTCTTGAGCGGTGAAGCCTGTGAGCCGCTGGGCGGCCTTGTTGAAGATCGAGGTGATGCGGCGTTGGAGGTCCATGACGACGACCCCCTCGCCTACACTGTCGAGGATCACGCAACACGCATTAGGGCTCGCTTCGGTGGTGCAAACGGGCCACGTGATGCTCCGAGGCCCCTCCATGGCTACTCGCTCCCCCGAGGGCATGGGCCAGGCTCAAGCCGCTCATTCGCAACTAACATAGCAAACCCCCACAGGGGTTTCCATCGCATACGGGAAGAATCTCCTCCTGAACCACAAGGCCACATTCACCAGGCTTATGAGCACTGGGACCTCGAGAAGTGGACCGATGACCGTGGCGAATGCTTGCTGGGAGGCAATGCCGAAGATGGCCACGGCCACGGCTATGGCCAGCTCGAAGTCGTTGCTCGCGGCAGTGAAGGACACTGCCGTGGTCTGACCGTAGTTGGCCTTGAGCTTGTATGCCAGGAAGGATGTCACGAACCACATCAGGAAGAAATAAATGGCCAGTGGGACGGCCACTCTGACCACATCCAGGGGCAGTGTGATGATGTATTCCCCCTTGAGGGAGAACATCACTATGATGGTGAAGAGCAATGCAATGAGGGTGATGGGGCTGATCTTGGGGACGAAGGCACTCTCATACCACCGGGGCCCCCTTGCCCTGATGAGGCTGGATCGCGTGATGACCCCTGCGATGAAAGGGATGCCGAGGTAGATGAAGACAGTCTTGGCCGCTTCGGCGATGGAGATCTCTACGTTGACCCACTCGACCAGGCCCAGCCAGTTGATGCCGACTGTGATAAAGATGTAGATATAGACCGCGTACAGGGGCACCTGAAAGACGGCGTTGAACGCCACCAACCCCACCGCCAGTTCCCTGTCACCTTCGGCAAGCTCGTCCCATACGATGACCATGGCGATGCACCTGGCGAGCCCCACCAGGATAACCCCTATCATATACTCCGAGTGACCTCGAAGGAAGATGATGGCGAGAAGGAACATGACCACAGGTCCCACTATCCAATTCTGGATGAGGGACATGGCCAAGAGGCTCTTGTTCTGGAATACCTTGCCCATCTACTCGTATTTCACCTTGGCAAGGGGCGTATACATCTCCCCACGCCCACCGCCATGGCGATGAATATCCAGATGGTGAGGAACCTGTCCAGCGTCGAGAAGTTCTTGCCGGCAGCGTCTGTCGTGGCAATTCCCACTGATCTTCGTGATGTGTCACCCCTGGGGCCGTCCCTTCCCCTCCTCCCAAGGAGGCTCGCCCAGGAGGCCTGGGAGCCCTTCAACGAAGTCCCGGATCTCGTCCCTTATGTGGCGGTAATGAGCAAGGGCCTCCTCCTCGTTTCTGGCCGCGAGGGCCAGAGCCGGTGGATCCGGAAAGCCCCGGTGCAGGACCCTCACCCTGGCGGGAAACACCGGGCAGCTCTGTTGGGCCTGGTCGCACAGGGTGATGACGTAGTCGAAGTCCAGATCCGCGAGCTCCTCCACGTTCTTCGACCTCTGGTCGGATATGTCTAGCCCCACCTCGGCCATCGCCTTGATGGCCCTGGGGTCCACTCGCGAAGGGGCGGTCCCTGCGGAATGGACCTCCACCCGATCTCCAAGGATCTTCTTGGCCCATCCCTCGGCCATCTGGCTTCGGCACGAATTGCCGGTGCAGAGGAATAGGACCCTCTTTCTCTGTCTTGCCGCTCCCTGGGTCATGGAGATGCCACCCTGGAGGCCTTTCGGCCCTTTTGTCGCGCCCCCTGGTGGCAGAGTTCCTCGCGCCTGATCTCAGCGGCCTTCTGGAGCAATGCCCGGATATGCGGGTCTTCTTCCAGCCAGTTGGTCAGGGCCTGAAGCAGGGAGGCCGCGTAACGGTTGGAAGGGGAGGGGTTCCAAAGGTAGTGGATCCATACCCCTTCCCTGCGAGAGAGGACGAGATCTGCCTCGGCCAGGATGCGCATATGCCGGGACACACTGGGCTGGGATATACCAAGGGCCTTGGCCAGCTCGCACACGCACATCTGCCTCTCTTGGAGCATCTTCATGATGCGCATTCGGTTGGGGTCTCCGAGGGCCCTCAAGGTGCGAAGGACAGTTTTCATCTGAGCCGCCACGAGGAAGATCTATAGCCAAATAGCTATACATCAAATTCTACTTTCGCCGACCCCCACCGTCAAGCGCCCCCCATCGCAGGTGGTCGCAGGCTGATGCCGTTGCTCCGAGCCGTTTGGCAGTGGCACGTCGATTCTCCAGGACTCGGGCCCAGGGGGAGCCCTCTGGCCAGAGGCGAGACTGAAGGGGAGCTACGGAGGGGGCAGGACCCCCGGTGGCCAAATCCTTTGGAGAGTCAGGTGCCGAAGGCCTGAACCGAAGGGAAATGCCATCATCCCCGTGAGCAATTACCCTCGATGATTGTCCCAGTGCCCCCCGGCAAGAAAGGGATGCCCCTTACGGCAGTGACTTTGCGATGGGGTGAGCGCAGGGTCGAAAGTAGGACTCGCCGGTGCAAGGCCGGCAAAAGACCTCTCCCCCCACCGCTACCTCCCGTCCGTCCCGGACGACTTGGCCGCAGCGGGCACAGCGGGCATGCCTGCGAGGGGGGCCCGGCATATCGCACGGATCCAGGGCCACCTCCACACGCTGCACCGCGAAGAGGTCCCGATCTGACATGGCCTTGTATGCTTCCAATTGTTGGTGAAAGAAATCCCCCTGTCCCGCGGCAGTGACACGCGCCCTGAGCTTGGCCTCTTCCCTGGCCAGGATTCGATAGGCCAAACCCCTCTCGGTGTGCCAGAAGGTGGCCGCCATGATCCCGTAGTCGCGGAACTTCAACGTCCTCTTTCCCATCGAGCAGCCTGTCACGCTCTCTATGGCATCCGTGGCGCAGCGGTCCATCTCTACGAAGACGATGAGCTTCTTGTTCTCTTGCCTGGAGCGCGGGTCCTTGATGGACAGCAGGGTGCAGCCGAGCATGGACATGCGCACGCCCAGGACCTGTCCAGGGCACAGATGGCCATGCCTGCCCACGGATTCTCTGAGGAGTTCGTCGAAAGGTCTCATGAAGCCCTCAAGGGGACGCTCGTTGACCCAAGGGAATCGGCCGCCTCGCGGTGTCACACCTTGATCAGCCTGACCTTGGTGTCGTAAAAACTCACGCTCCCTCCCACCGGGTCCAGCATGCAGGTGTTCTTCAGGTGCGGATCTACCCACATGGCCGCGTTGGCATGGATGCCCGCGGCACGGCGCTCATCGCCCGGGACCCTCATGCCGTCTACGAAGATGTCTGCTGCACCCGTTGCCCAGTGACCATGGCCCAAGGTGAAGGTCACGACCCCTGGCATGATGGTCTCGGTGACCTGCACCTTCCCGACCATGGGCTTGACCCTGCCGTTGCCGAGGTCCCATATCCCACGCGGGTTCGTTGCCGAAACGACCTGGACTCGATCCCCGGTCCGCAGCCCCGAGGCCCTGGCGTCCTTGGTGTTGATGATGATGGCGTTTTCCGGCAACATGGCCAGGAGCCAGTAGTCGGTGACAGTCCTGGACTTTGTCATCCTGATGTCCCTCTGGGTTATGAGGCCAAGCGGGTAGCCCTCCTCCAGCCCCTCCTCTTTGGGGGATCTGCCGAGGGCCGTGGTGACGGGGAGATAGGTCGCATAACCTGGATTGGGTTTTCCGGTGAAGGCGCTCCTGGTCTCGGCGGTCTTCTCCTGATAGATGTTGATCGATCGCTTGTACTGATTCGCAACTAGGTCCCCTTTGTATATGTCCTTGGCCTCCTGAAACCTCCCCCCGCGGTTCAGGACGTATACCACCTTCCGCCAGTTGGGCCCGGCTATCCTCTGCCACCTCTCAGGGTCGAAGACGCCCTCGGGCAGGTGCTTCCTGGAATCCAGAAAGAGCCTGACCTCCGCGTCGTCGGCATCCGGAACGGGTGTTCCGTCCGTGGCAACGTTGGCCACCATCCTGATGTAGAAGTCATCAGGCCTCGTGAACTCCTGCCCCGGCCCGAAGCCGTCTTTCCCGAAGCCCCTCAGACGCAGCTTCTCGGCCAGGGCAAGGAGAAGGGCCTCGTACGAGCAAGGCACCTCCTCCCCGTAGACCTTGACGGTCTCTGTCAGAGGGGCAATGACCGGCTGGCGAATGGGCTGCACCTTCACTGGCATGTTGGGATGGGAGCCCTGCATCTCCCATCGCTCCAGGTAACTCAGGTCTGGGAAGATGTAGTCCGCATACATGGAGGTGGTGCCCACGAGGATGTCGGAGGTGAAATAGAGGGGGACCCTGTTCACATCGGCCAGGACCTCGATGTTGGTATGTCCCGCGGGGAGGGAATAGGTGGGGGCGCCCATGTAACTGAAGAGGGCCAGTATGGGATACGGATACGCATCCCCTATGGAGGGGATGATCTCCTCGTAGATGTCGCTGGAGAGGGGCCACCAGTTGCGTTTGGCGGGATAGCCAGCAAAGAGGGTCGTGTCCTCGTACTTGACGTCGTGGCGGATGATGCTTATGCCGAACTTGCTAGTGGCCCCTGGCTTCATCTTCCCCAGGTCAAAGGGCTGGCCCTCCTTGCCCCCGGTGGTGTTGTATGTCGAGGCAGCGATCATACCGCCTTTCCAGTCGAAGTTGCCGAGAAGCAGGTTCAATGTCATGGCCGAGGTCACGTTGTAAAAACCGTTGGTGTGCTGTGCCACTCCCCTGTGAACCTCTACCACGGCCTGCTTCCCGAAGCTCGTCAGCTCCCGCGCTGTCCTTGCGATCTGCTCCACGGGTATGCCGCAGATCCTGGACCACTCCTCAAGGCTGCGAGACCTGGCTGCCTCTGCCACTATCTGCAAGCCGCTCTTCACCCTGATCCCGTTGATCTCGGTATCTACAAAGAGATCCCCTGTAACTGGCTCCTTTCCCTCGTTGGGGTCCACGGCCACTGGTTTGTGTTCTTTCATGGCGACGAGGAATTCCAGGGTCTGTTCCTTGCCGTCTGCGTCTTTTCTCCTCTCTGGCTCCTTGAGGCCTATCTCGTGGGCCCTCAGAAACCTCCCAGGGACGCCCTCTTTCCCAATCCGCACCAGTAGCACTGCATTGGTCCATGTGGGCTCGCCTGCGCCTGCTGCCGCGGCCTTGTTGGCATTGGCCAGGTACTTGGCATCGTAGCGTTTGTTGTCCAGGATCCAGCGGATCAGGGCAGCGAAGAAGGCCCCGTCCGTCCCGGGCATGATGGGCATGTACCTGTATGCCTTGGAGGCCGCCTTGCTGAAGCGGGGGTCCACCACCACGAGCCTGGTCTTGCCCGATGTTATGTTGGGTATGAGCCTGGAGTTCATGCTTGGGGGGCCGTAGTTTGCCTCGAAGAGGTTGGAGCCAACAGAGAGCACGTAGCGTGCGTTCTCCAGGTCCGGCTGCCAGTAGAATTTCACCCCGCCTCCGAACTTGTTGAACTGGTACTGCTCGCTCATGGCCTTGCAGGTGAAGTACAGGGAACCCTGACAGACGGTGGTATGTCCATGGGTGTTCACCGTACCGAGATAATCGCCGAAAAAACGCGCCGCGAATTCCCCCCTTCCCCCTTTTTTCCTCCCCCAAAAGTATACGAACTGGTTGTTCTTAGGCCCCAGGTCCGGGTGTTCAGGGTCTATGAGATAGTGGAGGCTTGCTGCGTGCCTCGCCTTGAATTCATCGACGGCCTTCCTCTTGTCCTTGGCCTTGGCAATGGCCTTGGCATCCTCTGCCATGGCCTTGGCCACGTCAGGATCCCTCAAGACGCATATGTCCTTGAGGCCTGTCACAATTCGATTCTCCTCCCCGGGCACATGGGAGAAGAGCCTGCCGCCGTTCACTATCTCCTCCACTGCCTTGTCAAAGGGGATGGTGATCCACTTTCCCTCCCCCCTCTTCCCCGCCCTCTTCAGCACCTTGGTGATCCTGTATGGATCGTAGACCGTCTGTATCCCGGCCTGCCCCTTGGGGCAGATGGGTGCATCCACCTTGCACATCTCCAGAGGGTTCGTCTTGTAAGAGGGATGGGGCACAGCGACGAAGGGGTTGTACGGGTTGCCGTCGATCTTCACGGCCAGGGCTGCGTCTCCCTTCCTGTAGAGCTTGACCTTGATGCCGCAACCCGTGTTGCATTGGAGACACGCGCTATAGAGGATGTTCTCTGCCCGTATGAGCTCGTACTCCTCCTCCGGAGAGAGTGAACCCGCCTCTTCCCGCTGTATGAGCTCCCTGGCCCAGTTCATCTGAGAGGCAAGGAGGGTTCCACCCAGGATAGCGGAACACCTTACGAACCCCCTCCTGCTCATCCCCTTTTCTTTTCTGTCTGAACCCTTGGCCATGGCTTCTTTCCCCCTTCACGGCAGAATGTAGAAGACGCGAGGTTTGGCCGGCGCCTGCCCTGCGAAAACAGATTCTCTCCCCGGGTACCCTATGGCCTGGGCCACCTCGTGGGCTCGCATGGAGTTCAGCTCGGAGGCCCTGAGCTTCCTTTCGTGGGGCGAGCGCACCGAGATCAGTACGCGGATCATGGAACGGTTCTCGTTCATCCATACGTGGATGAGGCTCTGGGGATCCTGCGGATCCCCGAAGAAATTGGCCCTGCAGGGACACGTGGTGACACACGCAGGGAGCATTCCCGCCTTGATCCTGTGCACACAGAAGTGGCACTTCCTGGCTGTGCCTACCGGAAGCTCCTTTCCCTGTCTTGGCCACTTTCGGCCGTACTCCCAGCTCGGTGCCCTCTCATAGTCCTGCAACCTCGGGGTCCCCTCTGTGTACAAGGACCCGCCGTCCAAGGCCCTGGCCTTGTACGGGCACGCCAGGACGCACCGCCCGCAGCCTATGCACTGTGCGTAGTTGATCATGACCACCCCATCCCTGTCCTTCCAGGTGGCCTTGCCCTCCCCCTTGTTGGGGCATGCCTCCACACAGGGAGGATCATCGCACTGGTTGCAAAGCCTGGGGACGAACCTCCTGGTCACCTTGGGAAAGGTCCCGGACTCCTCTTCGTACACCGGCCTGTACATGATCCCTGGGGGGCTCTTCTGTTCTGCCACGCACGCTGCAGTGCAAGCGTGACAGGCAGTACACCTCCTGAGATCGATGAGCATGGCCCAACGCCTCTCGGCTCGGCCGAGGGCCCGGAGCAGGTCCTCCTGCATTACGGTGAGCTCGTCCCTGCCCTGGTACATGGGGTATCCCTCCCTGAGTCGCGATCTATTGGTGGCAGAGCTGGCAGTTCCCTTTCACGGAAAAGGCCCTGGTCCCGTTGTGACATCTCCCGCACGAGAGCCCCTGGGCCATCTGGTCCATGCTCACGGGCTTGTGCTGGGCCCGGGTGGTGAAGGGCTCGGCATGGCAGTCCGTGCAAGCAAGGAAGTGGACACCCACGTGGCTCTCGTGGCTGAAGACCACGTCGCCTGCATCCTTCATCTTGAACGTGATGTCACCCCCGCCGACCACGCCAAAGGCGATGGAGGCGACCAGACAAGGGACGAGGGTCAAAGAGATCTTCCATGCCATCTGAGCCCCCCTTCTTGGGACAGGATTTTCGTCTGTTTCTTGCACTTTTTTGATAGACAATCACACAGGGGGGACCTTGTCAAGGGAAAAAAGCCCTGAGCAAGTAACGCCCCAGTTACGGAAGGCAGCCCCCAATGTGTCCCTCTGCCTCACACCTGCGCGATTGCCCTGTGGCCCAGGCCGAATCGCTTCGGGACAAAGGGCTCCACCCCGGCCCCAAGGGGTGAGTCGTCGTCTTGCCCAGGAATCCATGAGCCACATGCTGCCGGTAGGGCCTCAGGGCCGTTCGTGCTCATGGAGAGGGGGGCCTCGCCCCGAGGGTGAGCAGGAAGGGGAACCCCCCTGGGCGGGGCTTCGGTGCAAGGAAGGCCCTGCTCTTGGATTCCAGCCAGAATTCGCCCCGGGCGGGTCACCACGGAGCGCCTTGTTTCCCCCTGAGCTCTTTGCAAGAATGCAAACGGGAGGGGCGGTCAGGTCATGACGATTGCCCCCAGAAGGTGAGGGGCCAGCCGAGGAGAGAGGGAAAATGGACGCTATCGTGTTGGGCGAGTCCCCTTTGACCCTGGCGCAAGTTGTGGAGGTGTCCCGCAGGGTCGTGCCAGTCGTTATCTCTGAGGCCGCTGCCAGGAGGATCCAGGAAGGCCGTCTCCTGGTGGAGGGGTGGGTGGCCAGGGGTCGGAAAGTCTATGGGGTCACCACGGGCTTCGGGGCCCTGGCGGATGTGGCCATCGCGCCCGAGCAGGCCAGGGTGCTTCAGAGGAACGTGTTATTGAGCCATGCGGGAGGGGTGGGCGAGCCCCTTCCTGAGGAGGTGGTGCGGGCGGCCATGCTTCTCAGGGTCCGGGATGCCTCTCTTGGGCGCTCGGGCCTCAGCCTGGAGTCGGTCCAGCGCATCGTGGATTTCTTGAACCTGGGGGTGGTGCCGGTTGTCCCTTCCCAGGGCTCCGTGGGGGCCAGCGGGGACCTGGCCCCCCTGGCGCACATGTTCCTTCCTCTGATGGGGGAAGGAGAGGTCATTTACCAGGGAAGGAGACTCTCCGGGGCCCAGGTGCTCAAGGAGCTCGGGATGGATCCCCTGGAGCCTCGCCCCGGAGAGGGCCTGGCCCTGATAAACGGCACCCAGGTCATGACGGCCATCGGGGCCCTGGCGGCATGGGACGCCCATGAGCTCGCCCGCACCGCCGATGTGGCCTGCGCCATGAGTCTGGAGGTACTGCTAGGCACCAGGACGGAGTTCGACCCCAGGATACACGAGGCCAGACCGCACCCTGGCCAGGCCGTATCAGCACGAAACATGCTGAGGATCACAGCCGGAAGCGAGATAATCTCCTCCCACAAGGACTGCTCCAGGGTCCAGGATGCCTATACCCTCCGATGCTCTCCCCAGGTCCACGGGGCCAGCCGCGATGCCATTGCATACGCCATCAGGGTGGTGGAGACCGAGATGAACTCCTCCACCAACAACCCCCTTATCTTTTCCGAGACCGGGGAATTCCTACTGGGCGGCAATTTCCACGGGCAGCCCGTCGCCCTTGCCATGGACTTCCTGGCCATAGCGGTCTCCGAGCTGGCAGACATCTCCGAGCGAAGGATCGAGAGGCTCGTCAACCCCCAGTTGAGCGGACTCCCTGCCTTCCTTATCCAGGACGGCGGACTCAACTCGGGCTTCATGATCGCCCAGTACACGGCTGCGGCCCTGGTTTCCGAGAACAAGGTCCTGGCGCACCCCGCCTCGGTGGACTCCATCCCCACCTCGGCCAACAAGGAGGATCACGTGAGCATGGGTACCATAGCCGCCCGCAAGGCCCGAGAGGTGGTGAAGAACTCCGAGCAGGTCCTGGCCATAGAGCTCCTGTGCGCAGCCCAGGCCCTGGATCTCTTCACAGACATGAGGGCGGGCCGGGGCACCCAGGCCGCCTACAGGGTGATTCGGGAGAAGATCCCACATCTGAGACAAGATAGGGTGCTCTCCAAAGACATCCAGGAGACATGCCAACTTCTCCGATCCGGCCCGATAATCAGGGCCGTGGAAGAGGCTGCAGGGGCTATTTCTTAGCCCGGATCATTCTCCGAGGACGGGGGAGGTGGACCGGATCTGACGCCCATTGGCTGTTCTCGCAAGGCCCTCGCGGTCCCAGCCCCTCCGCAAAAGGAGCCGGGCTTACCACCCTGTAGCGACGAATCGAAAGAAGAGCTGGCCGAAATCATTCAGCTTCTCGCCCCAAGCCGATAACCTTCATAGGGGGGCGGCGGCATGTGCCCTTTGGTGGGCGGTCCCGGTGGTGCGCGGAAAGGGCACGGGCAGCTTTGCGCAAGGAGTTTGCCGATGTCCAGGCTCGCTTCTGTAACGGTGCACACTCTGTTCTTTGGCCTCCTCCTTTGTTTCTCCTTTGCGCCTCGCTTCATAGGCCGCGATCGGTGTCGGACATGGCTGCGATGGTGGCCGGATGTCTGTCAGGGTATTCGGCCAGGACGATCTGCACACCATGGGAGCCTTTGGGGTGGAATGCGACTTCACGCATGGCTCCCACCGTCACGTCTCCTGCCACCTTGAGGCCTTTTTCTTCGAACTTCTTGATCATCTCATCCATGTTCCTGACCTTTAGGACCAGGGCCTACAGACCTTCTCCTCTTTGCTCGAGGAACCTACCGATGATCGAATCCGGGTGGGTCGGCTCGATCAGCTCCAGGCCGCATGCACTGTATACTCCCCGCATGCCCAGTTCCTTGCTCGAACCGACGATGTCGAAATCTATGTCCAGTAGGTCGGAAAAGAATTTCGTAGCCTTTTCAAGATCCTTCACGGCAATGGCGATTCGGTCGATCTTCTCGAACATGGCAGTGCCTCCATGAGAACGGGATTCAGCGCCTGGCGACCTGTGGCGGTCTGCGGCGTACGAGCCTCCTCTCCTGTGTCCTCCCCTGGCCAAGGGTCATTGGGCCGAAGCATCTGTGTCTGCTGGGGATTGGGAGAGGCCTCTCGATCCTGCCGTCCCAACTGGCAGCGACCTGGATAAGGCCATTGAAGCAGCGACGGACCTCAAGCGTCCGGTCCATGAGCGAGGCGTGGTACAACGCCACGGCTTTTCCGAAGGCCACGATGTCATCCCATTTTCTTCCGTCCACGGGCATGAGGGCCTGATAACGGATCCGGTGTTCCCCCCTCTTGTCCCAGCCATCGCCGAAGCCCTCGAGCAGGGGCATGCAAGATTCGAAGATCGCCAAGCCCCCACGGGCGATGATCAGCGAGATGCTTCTTCCCTGGGGCATCCTGGACACCTTGGAGACGCTTTCGAGCAGGTTGACGCCAACCCATTCCATCCCCCCTCGGCATGTGGTGACATTGTAGAGAAGGTCCGGACGGTTGCCCCCTGTGGGGCTGTATCTTGCGGCCTCGGGGATCTTCTCAGGGAGATGCCGAGCAGGTGGCTTGTCGCCTCCTGCGCCAAGGGGGTCGCAAAGAGCCCTGGTGGGACAGGGGGCCGTGCGTTGTCCGCATTCTTCGCACTCCACCCTTGCCATAAAGGGTCTTCCCTCTCGCATCTCGATGACAAAGGCTCGGTGCCCTCCTTCACGCCTTTCTTGCAAAGGCCTCGGGGAGACCGGCACGGGTTTCTGCCCGTTTCCCTCCCCCTGTCCAAGGACCCATTCGAGGATATCGTGGGGATCCACGTTCTGTCGAGTGGGCGTGACCCAAGCCCCCTTGAGGCGCCACGGGCCTTGCCCGCCCGATCCCTGCGTTCTTTCGACCGCGGGCCCCTCGAGGTGCCTTTCCCACAGCCGAAATGGCCTCCAGCCGAGCCCTGAAGGATGAAGCTTGTCCTGATCCCGGGCCGTCCTGGAACAGGCCAAGCCGGATCTCCTTTGGGGCGCCTCGCAACCGTCTCGCACAGTTGTGCGAAGGCGTCTCTCTCTGGATTCACCACCCCCTTAGTCCGGTGGGCTGTGCCGGTCGTCACCGGACGCTTGTACAGACCTCGGGCGGATATGGGGGCAGGTCGCGGTACAGAGGGTGCTCTTGTGCCACTTGAATCCTGGCGACCCGCCTTGCCGCGGCCTTGTATCGCTCGAGATCGGCCAGTGCCAAGATGGACATACGCTGCGTGGCCAGGGATCCCTCGCCGTGGATGGTCAGGGTCGCGTGCCAGCTGGAGGTGAGGTCCTTGATCAGGCGAAAGGCCCGAAGCCTGTGCTCGGTAGGGATGCCGTGCTTGCCCTCGAGGTATTTTTCCATCAGGGGTCGAGTTTCGGGGTTGAAGAAGTCTTTGGAGGAGGGCACCGTACAGACCAGACCGCCCGCGATGTCCTGGAGATGCTTCATGGCCTGGTGGTAGTTGTCCGCGAAGAAGAACTTCGCGATGTTCGAGTACATCGGGTTCGGGTAAACCAGGTCGGATCCGGGATCGCGCACGCACTTGACACAGGCCTGCTCTGCCAGCGCCTCTTCAGCCTCGCAGTACATGGTGAGCCAGGACAGTTTCTCCTGTATGTGAGGGATCCCTTCCAAGCCGTTGTACTCCGCGATGAGGGCAGCAGCCCCTGCCAGGATCTCGAGCTCCACATACTTGTATGAGTCCGCGAACAATCGGTGGGAGTTCCCGAAGGCGTAAGCCATGTCTCCCGAGAACCTCCACTCCCCGTCCATGAACACGCGCTCGTAGGGAACGAAGACGTCATCGAAGATGACGATCGCATCCGCAAAAAAGATGCTCGAACTGAAAGGACGGTCGAAGACGTTGTCGATGTCAGAAGTCTCATGGTCGGTGGTAATCATGGTGATACCTTTTGCGTTCACGGGCACAGCGAACACGACCGCGTAGTCCTTGTCTTCCTCCCGGTGGCGCCTGCATGGGATGCAGATCATCTCGTTGGAGCAGGGAGCCAGGCTGATGTGTGCCTTTGCCCCC
>FWPV01001876.1_pt1 | contig 54238 bp, 45 predicted proteins | sample 2228371 | NCBI WGS metagenome assembly FWPV01 (sample SAMEA103939776, study PRJEB20133) | metagenome
CCAGGTGGCGATCCTGATGGGGGACATCTGTAGCTCGGCCACTTTGGCCATGATGCCCATAGTGGAGAGGGCCGGGATCCCGATGCTCGTGACCATATCCACTCACCCTGGCATCACAGAGAAGGCCGGTGTCGGGGGGAACCAGTGGGTCTTCCGGATCAACCCGCAGGATGCTGCCCTGGCCACCTCCATGGCCCGCTTCCTGGCCAAGAACAAGCCTTACCGAACCGTGGCCTACCTGGCAGAGGACACGGATTACGGCCGGGGGGGAGTCGAGGCCATGCAGAAGGAGCTGGAACCGAAGGGCATCAAGACCCAGTCCGTGGACTATTTCAAGAAGGGCGAGAGCGACTTCGTGACCTTCCTGACCAAGGTCAAGGGGGCCAAGCCGGACGCGCTCCTCCTCTTCATGCTCGACCAGGAACTCCAGAACTTCATGCGGCAATACCGCCAGCTCGGGCTCACCATCCCCATAACCGGAAGGCCCGCCCTGGTGTCCGCCCTGGTCAAGGACATGGTGGCGAGCGGGGCCTTCGACGGCTCCTCCACCATCTATCCGTATTATGCGGGGTACGATGCCCCCAAGAACGTGGCGTTCGTGGAGCGTTACACCAAGAGATTCGGCCAAGAACCCCACTACGTGGGCTTCGAGATGTACGAAGGCGTGCTCCTCCTGGCCCAGGCCATCCGAGCGGCCAACAGCGCCAAACCCGAGGCCATCCGCGATGCCCTGAAGAAGGTCCGAGGGGAATCGATCCTCGGGGAGATCCAGTTCGATGACCACCACCAGGCGCACAACCGAGCCCTGATCATGGAGATCCGCAAGGGGCGCCTAGAGGTGGTGGAGCTGCCCGGGACGTGACCGGAGGGCACCCCCGTGAATCCAGGCGGCGGGTCCTCTCGGACCCGCCGTCTCTGTTTGGGCCCTAGGAGATCCCCCGCGGGCTCCCTGAAACGGATCGCATGCTCCTGCAACACGTCATCAACGGCCTGGTCCAGGGATCGCTGTATGCCCTGGTGGCAGTGGGCCTTACCCTGGTCTATGGCGTCCTGGAGGTGGTGAACTTCGCCCACGGCGAGCTCTACATGCTGGCGGCCTTCGGCCTGTCCCGTACCCCCTGGCCATCCTCCTCACCGTGTGCATCCTGATGGGGGTCGGGTATGTCCTGGCAAAGACCGCCGTGGTGCCCCATCTGCATCGCCCCTTCGAGGTGACCGTCCTGGCCACCCTGGCGGCCTCCATCATCCTGCAAAACGGGGCACGCTTTGCCTTCACAGCCACACCTCGCCAGGTTCACCCCCCCTGGGAGGACCTGATAGTGCAGGTGCAGGACCTCACCATGACCGGGCAGCGTCTCCTGGTCCTCGGCACCGCCATCGTGGCCTTCGCTGCACTGCATCTCTTCATCAGGAGGACTCGTACAGGCAAGGCGATGCGCGCCTGTGCCCAGAACAAGGTGGCATGTCGCATGGTGGGGATCAGCACCAATCGGGTGGCGTGCCAGACCCTGGCCTTGGGGGCCGGCCTCTGCGGTGTGGCCGGGGCCATGGTGGCCCCCTTGTATGACATCTTCCCTGGGATCGGAACCAGCGTCGTGTTCAAGAGCTTCGCCGTGGTGATCATGGGTGGGCTGGGCAATGTCCCAGGGGCCATGGTGGCAGGGGCCATCCTCGGTGTCGGGGAGAGCCTCGCGGGTGGCTATATCTCCAACACCGCAAAGGACGCCTTGAGTTTCAGCCTGATGATCCTCATCCTCTTGCTGCGGCCCGAGGGGCTCTTCGGGCGGAGGGTCCGCGTATGACTTGCACCCCTCTCAAGGGCAAGGCACTGCTGGGAATGGCCCTCCTCATGGCCTTGGTGACGCCGCTGTTCGCGCGTTCCAACTACCTCCTCCATATCCTGGTGATGACCGAGATCTATGTGATCCTGGCCCTGAGCCTGAACCTGGTCATGGGATACGCCGGCTTGCTGTCCCTCGCCCCTCCCGCATTCTTCGGCATCGGGGCCTATGCCTCAGCACTGCTCTCCTTGAGACTGGGCCTCTCCTTCTGGGTCGGGATCGCCGCGGCGGGTGCCGCCGGGCTGATCTTCGCCGTGGCCATCGGGGTGCCTTCCCTCAGGCTCTCGCGGCACAGTTTCGTGATAGTCACCCTGAGCTTCACCCTCCTGGCCCAGATCCTTGCCACGAACTGGACCGAGCTCACCCGAGGTGCCATGGGCCTCCCGGGCATACCCACTGTCGAGATCGGCGGCTTCAGGATCCTGAGCAAGACCGGCTGGTACTATCTGATGCTGGCCCTGGTGGTGATCACCGTCTTCGGGTTCAAGGCCCTGGTCGACTCGAGGCTGGGCCGAGCCATCGTCATGGTCCGCGAGGACGAGATCCTGGCCCAGGCAGTGGGTCTCAACACCAACTCGGTGAAGCTCTGGGCCTTTGGCATCTCCGGTTTCCTGGGCGGGGTGGCCGGGAGCTGCTACGCCCATTACATCAGCTTCATAGACCCGTCGCTCTTCGACTTCTATTACACCGAGAACCTCCTCATCATGGTGATCCTGGGCGGTGCTGGGACGGTTTGGGGTGTGGTGACAGGGGCGATCATCTTCAACGCGGTCCCGGAACTCCTTCGCATCCATCCGGAGCTTCGCACCCTCCTCTATGGGGTGGTCTTGCTGGTGGCGATCAGCGTGGCCCCTGGCGGGATCGCGGGGTGGATCAACGCGTGGAGGGAGAGAGGACACCCCTCCCCGGAGGGAAAGGATGCTTGAGATCAGGGCCCTGAGCAAACGCTTTCTCGGCGTTCCCGCATTGGAGGGTGTCTCCTTCACGGTGGAGAAAGGGGAAATGGTAGGCCTCATAGGGCCCAACGGTTCCGGCAAGACCACGCTCTTCGATTGCGTAACCGGGTTCCTCCGCCCTGATGCTGGCTCCGTCATCTTCCAGGGGCGGGACATCACGAGGCTTTCCCCCCATTTGGTGTCTCGCCTCGGTCTTGCCAGGAGTTTCCAACAGGTGCGGGTCTTTCCCCGCCTCTCCGCCCTGGAGAACCTGCGCGCGGCAGGCCAGCAGCACCAAGGGGTGAATCTCTGCAACGGGCTGCTGCCTACGAGGCGGTCCCGCAGGCTGGATGGCGAGCTGGATGAGAGGGCGTTGGAACTGATGGCCGCCATGGGCATCTCCACGGTGGCGGAGGCACCGGCCGGCACCCTCTCCTATGGCCAGCAGAAACTCCTGGAGATCTGCATGACCCTCATGTCCAGGCCTGCCATGCTCCTGCTGGATGAACCGGTGGCAGGAGTGAACCCCACCCTCATCCAGGACATAAAGGGATACATACGGGGGCTGAACGCCCGGGGCATGACGCTCCTCATCATCGAGCACAACCTGGAGGTTGTGATGGATCTGTGCCATCGGGTCATCGTCCTGGACTCGGGAGAGCTCATCGCCCAAGGCCCCCCCGAGACGGTTCAGGCTGACGAGAGGGTCCTGGCCGCGTATTTCGGAAGATGAAGGCAGAGGCGATCCTAGAGATCCGAGACCTGGATGCGGGTTACGGGACCAGGCAGGTCCTCTACGGGGTCTCGGCCACGATCCTCAAGGGGACGGTCACCGCGGTGATCGGCCCCAACGGGGCTGGCAAGTCCACCCTCCTCAAGGCAGTGGCCGGTCTGGTGGGGCGCTGGAGGGGGGAGATCAGGTTCCTGGGGAAGGACCTGAGCAAGGCCTCCCCGGACCAGATACTGGCCCTGGGGGTGAGCCTCGTCCCACAGGGGAGGTGCAATTTCCCTCTCATGACCGTGCGGGAGAACCTGGAGATGGGGGCATACACCAGGCGTGACCCCGAGGTGGCCCGTGATCTGGAGGAAATGGAAGGGCGATTCCCTGTCCTGGGCAGGAAGCGACGGATGCTGGCCGGCAACTTGAGCGGGGGGGAGCAGCAGATCCTGGAGATGGCCATGGCCTTGATGCTCAGGCCCCGCCTCCTGCTGTTGGACGAGCCATCCTTGGGCCTCGCCCCAGGCCCCATGGGACAGGTCTTTCAAGAGGTTCAGCGCATCGCAGCCAGCGGCATCTCCGTGCTGATGGTGGAGCAGAACGCGCGCCGGGCCCTGGAGATAGGGGACCAGGCCTTGGTCCTGGATCTGGGACGGCTTCGCATGACAGGAACAGGCAGGGAGGTGTTGGAAAACAGCGAGATCCGGCGTCTCTACTTGGGCGCCGGCCGAACGGAGAGGTGACCTATGACGCCAAGGTCCTGGGAAGGGGGATTGCCCACCCTAGACGGCAAGATCATCATCGACTTCCATGTGCACGTGGGGCCGGAGTTCCTGGCCAGGCGTTACGATGCCCTGTCCATCGCCGAGGAGGCCCATGCATCAGGCTTCGGGTGCGTGCTCAAGAACCACTTCACCCCCACCACGGCCTTGGCCGCCCAGGCCAGGGCCCACAGGCCAGTGACCATCCTGGGGGGCATCGTCCTGAACTACTCCGTGGGGGGCCTGAATCCCCATGCCATCCACGCGGCCCAAGGGGCCAACAAGGCAGCGACCCTCCAACCCACCCCAGATCCGCTCCCCTTCGTGGTCTGGATGCCTACGATCCATGCCGAGGGGCACCTGGTCCACACCGGCAGACGTGACCTGATCCCGGCCTGGGGTGTGGATGGGCGTTTCTGTCGCACCTTCCCCCCCGGGGCCGGGATAACCATCTGGGGACCGTGTGGCCCAGGCGAGGGACTCAGACCGGAGATCCACGAGATCCTCCAGCTCATCCTGCGCCACGATCTGATCCTGGCCACGGGTCACCTCTCTGCGGCCGAGGTCAAGGCCTTGGTGGTGACCGCCCACGAGATGGGCATCAGGAAGATCATCGTCACCCACCCCTTCTTTGGGGCCACAGGGCTCAGCCTCGCGGACCAGGCCGCCCTGGCGGAGCGAGACGGGGTATATCTGGAGCATTGCTACAGCAACCTGGAGATGGACCGGATCCCCTTGAGCCGATACGTGGCATCCATCCGAGAGGTCACACCGCGACGCGTCATCCTCTCATCGGATGTGGGACAGCCGCAAAGCCCGCCGGTGACCCAGGGGCTCCGGCGTTTCTTCGAGATGCTCCTGGCCGAGGGCGTCCCGGAGGAGGATCTCCTCACCATGATGGTGGACAACCCGCACCGCCTCCTGACCCCCGCTCCCCCAGGGCGGGACATGGGCTGACCCAGGAGGTCCCTGGCATGACACCGGGGGCTCACACCTGAGGGTGCTCCACCAGCCTCCAGCGGTCCACGCGCGGATGACCAAGGCTCAGAGGGGACGCGCCCGCCCAGCTCGGTCCCAAGACCTCCCAGGAAGGATCACGCTTGTGCCGCCCTCATCTCGTCCCTGATGGCCTGGCGCAGCAGGCGTTGCTTGACGCGGAAGAGCCTCGGGCTGAGGCTCACATGATAGACGTGCGGGTTGTGGAAACGCTTGTAGGCCGGATCGAGCCTCTCGAGCCCCTTGAGGCAATGCCCCCTTATCTCGGGGAGTGTCCCGCTGTTGTATACCAACTTGCCCCCCCGGAAGACCGGGACCAGGAGTTCCTCCATGGAGAAGGACCCTGGGTAGGTCTTGGACACGTGGGGGAACACCGGGTGATGCGCCCGAAAGGCCTCTCCCTCGGGGAGTCTCTCATCGTGGAGGAATAGGACATCGCCCCGCATCTGCCCGCTTTGGTCGTACATCCTCACGACCTTCTTGAGCCCCGGATTTGTGATCTTGTCCGGGTTGTCGGAACGCTTGATCTTGGGGACCATCCTCTTGCCCCCCTCATCCAGGGCCGTGAGCTTGTAGACGCCCCCCAGTGCCGGGCAGGTGAAGGAGGTGACCAGCCTGGTCCCCACCCCCCAGATGTCTATCCTGGCCCCTTGCCTCCGTTTGAGGCTCTCCATGATGGATTCATCCAGGTCGCTGGATGCAACGATCTTCACCCCAGGGAATCCCGCCTCGTCCAGCATGCGCCTGGCCTCCCTGCTCAGGTAGGCGAGGTCGCCACTGTCCAGGCGAATCCCCCTCAGTTCGAGGCCCTTTTCCCTGAGCTCACGGGCCACGCGTATGGCATTGGGCAGACCGCTCCGCAGGGTGTCGTACGTGTCCACCAGGAGGATGCAGGCCTCTGGATAGACCCTGGCATAGGCCCGAAAGGCCTCGAGTTCATCCGGGAAGCTCTCCACCCAGGAGTGGGCATGGGTCCCCCGCACAGGGATCCCGTAGAGGCGCCCTGCCAGGACGTTGGAGGTCCCCTCTGCCCCCCCGATGAACGCGGCACGGGAGGCCATGAGACCTCCGTTGGGGCCATGGGCCCTCCGCAATCCGAAGTCTATTACGGGATCCCCGTTGGCGGCCCAGCACACCCTGGCCGCCTTGGTGGCGATGAGGGTCTGGAAATTGAGCACATTGAGCAAGGTGGTCTCTATGAGCTGGGCCTCGGGAAGCGGGGCCGTCACCCGCACCAAGGGCTCGTGGGGAAAGACCACCGTCCCCTCGGGCATGGCCCACATGTCACCCGTGAAACGAAAGCCCTGGAGATAATCCAGGACCTCCCGGGAAAAGATGCCAAGGCCCTCAAGATACCCCAGGTCTTCCTCGGTGAACTTGAGTTCCTGGATGTAATGGATGACATCCGCCAGTCCCGCGAACACGCAGTACCCTCCGTCGTCCGGGACCGTCCTGAAGAAGTAATCGAAGTTCGCCCACTGATCCCTTTTCCCCTCCTCCACGTACCCGCCCACCATGGTGAGTTGATACAGGTCGGTCAGCAGACCCCAACCACTCCAACTGTTCATCTCCCCCGATCCCTCACCCCAGGCAGCACCACGCGGTGCAGCGTCTTTGCCGGTTCGGCCGGTTCCGCTATCCCGATGAGGTCATATCCATCCACCCCTGTGATGCGCACCGCCTGGAGGGCCCCAGGCTGGACCCCCCCACCCCGGATCCGGACCACCCCGTCTATCTCAGGGGCCTGAAATGGGCCCCTGCCCACGGCCTCCCCCCCTGCCCCATCCGGTCCCCTCTCCACCAATACCTGAACTGAGCGGCCCACCCACTTCCCCATGAGCCCTTCGGTGATACCCCTCTGGAGGGACATGAGCTCGTGGAGCCTCCTGTCCACCGTCCCCTTGGCCGGGCCACGTCCCAGGGCATCCGCGGCAGTCCCCTCCTCTCTCGAGTACGCAAAGGCGCCCATCCATTCGAACCGGGTCTCCCCCACGAATTCCAGGAGCTCCTGGAAATCCCCCTCGGTCTCCCCGGGAAAACCCACGATGAAGGTGGTCCGCAGGTGGATCCCCGGGATGGCCTCCCTGAGCCACCGGAGGCGCTCGCGGATCCCCCTGGGCCCAGGGCGACGGTTCATCCTGCGCAGGATCCCAGGGGCTACATGCTGGATCGGGAGGTCCAGGTACGGGCAGATCCTTTTCATCCTCGCCATGGTCTCCACCAGGCGGCGCGTTACACGGCCCGGATGCGCATACAGGAGCCGGATCCACTCCAACCCCTCCACCTGGTCCAGGGCCAAGAGGAGCTCCGGCAGCTCGCTCCTCGAGGATCGGTCCAACCCAAAGGCGGTGGTGTCCTGGGCGACCAGCACGAGCTCCTTCACCCCCTGCCGGGCCAGGGCTCGGGCCTCGGCGACGACCGACCCCACCGTCCTGCTTCTCAGGGGCCCACGGATGGAGGGTACCACGCAGTAAGAGCACCTGTTCGAACACCCCTCGGCTATCTTCACGTAGGCCGTGGGCAAAGAGGTCCCCCGCACACGAGGGTCCTTCGCATCGGGCAGATAGCTCGCCTCCTGCCGGTGGCAGGCCCGGAGCCGGTCTTGCTCGAAGGCCTTCAAACGCCCGGCGAACAGGGGGATCTGGCCGGTGCCCAGGAACAGGTCAACCTCCGGCAGTAGGCCGAGGAGTTGCTCCCCGTAACGCTGCGGGAGACACCCGGCTACCACCAGGGCGTGGCAGGACCCGTGCGTCTTGCAGGTCGCCAGGGAGAGGATGGTCTCTATGGACTCCTCCTTGGCCTCCCTGATGAAGGCGCAGGTGTTCACCACTATCACCTCTGCCTCCTCGGGCCGTGCCACAGGGCTGTAACCCGCCCTTTGTAGCTGGCCAAGGATGAGTTCGCTGTCCACCAGATTCTTCGGGCACCCGAGACTGACGAGATGGACCGTCCCAAGTCCTTCCGAGCGGTCCGCAACGAGGCTCACCTCTCCTCCTTCGGGGGGTAATGGAGGACCTCCACCCCTTCGGGGACTTGGAAGGTGAAGAGCTCGTCCGGGAGCCCCTGGTGTGTGCGGATATTCGTGTAATCGATCACCGTCCGCTCCCCCTGAACACCCTCGAAGGCGCTCTGGACCACCTGGAAGTTCTTGGGATCCACCACGAGCCTCAGATGGGTCCATTGCGAGGGCTTGGTCTTGGGGAGCAGTTGGACCACGAGGTACCCCTCCCTCGTTTCCTGAACAGGCCCTCGACCTTCCAGGAGAAAATCCCTCTTGAGATCTCCTATCCCAGTGAGAAAACTCATGAGCTCGTGGGCGTTGGGCAGACGCGAAAGATCCGTGATCGTCACCTGACGTTCCAGCGGCTCGTAGAACCACATGGTCTGACCGTTTATCACGAAGCTCTTCTTCTGCCTCCCCGTGTAGTCCCAACGCATCTTTCCAGGGATCTTGAGGAATAGCTGGCCCGTGGCCTCGTTGACCCGATCCATCATGGGCAGGGTGGTCTCCTGTCTGAAATCCGCCTGGAGGTCCTTGACCTCCTGGTAGCGGCGCTGAATCCCATCGATCACCTCCTCCGCGGTCCACCCCCATGCGGATCCCCAACCCAGGATCCAGGACGCGCACAGGAAGAGCCAACCCACCTTGCCCATGAGAGACCTGATCACCTTCGCCTCCAGCCCAAACGTTGACGAGGGAAACCGTTCGTTTCCCCCTTATCACATCTATCCTAACACACACGGGGATCCGTGCGCCACCCGGCCCCACGGCCTACAACCACCTCTCACCTGAGTCACGATGGGCTGCTAGGGTCCACCTCGAGGGGACTCGAAGCCAAGGGCGATGCCCCTGCCTCCTGACCAACTCCCCCTTCATTTGACGGGCCGTGAGAGGACCTCCCTGGGCTTGCTCCCGTCCGAAGGCCCCACTATACCCTCGGCCTCCATGCGCTCGATCATCCTGGCTGCCCGGTTGTAGCCCACCCTCAGATGCCGCTGGATGAGGGATATGGAGGCCTGCCTGAGACGGCAGACCAGGGCTACGGCCTCCTCGTACTTCTCGTCCATATCCCCGTTGGCCAGCTCGTCCTCGTCCGAGGCCGGACCTTCCAGGACGCTGCTGTCGTACTCCGGTTTGGCCTGCTGCTTGAGATACTCCACCACACCGCGGATCTCCCCCTCGGAGACATAGGCCCCGTGGATCCTTTGCATACCCGCGGTCCCCGGCGGCAGGAAAAGCATGTCCCCCGCCCCCAGGAGGTTCTCGGCGCCCTGGGTGTCGAGGATGGTGCGCGAGTCGAACTTGGATGTCACTTGAAAGGCTATCCTCACTGGGAGATTGATCTTTATGGTCCCCGTGAGCACGTCCACAGAAGGCCTCTGGGTCGCCACGACCAGGTGGATCCCTGCTGCGCGGGCCATCTGGGCCAGCCTCAGGACCACGTCCTCCACCTCCCTTGACACCACCATCATCAGGTCGGAAAGTTCATCGATGACGATGACGATGTAAGGAAGCCTCTCTGGAAGCTCCTCCTGCCCGTCGGCACCGGCCGCAGAGGCGGCCATGCCACCTTTGGCCATCTTGGCGTTGTATCTGTCGATGTTGCGCACACCGGCGCGCTCCATCCAACGGTAACGTCGCTCCATCTCCTTGACGGCCCATCCCAGGGCCACCGCGGCCTTCTTGGGTTCCACCACCACCGGGTGGAGGAGGTGCGGGATGTCCCTGTAAACGGACAGCTCCAAACGCTTGGGGTCCACCATGAGGAACTTGACCTCCTGCGGGGAGGCCTTGAAGAGGATGCTGGTGATGATGGCGTTGAGACAGACGCTCTTGCCGGAGCCCGTGGCACCGGCGATGAGCAGGTGCGGCATGCTGGCGAGGTTGGCCACCACAGGCCGTCCCACCGTGTCCTTGCCCAAGGCCACGGTGAGACGGTGGGCGGCCTTCTGGAACGTCTCGGAGGCCAGGATCTCCCTCAAACAGACCATCTCCCTCTGAGCGTTGGGGATCTCGATCCCCACGACCGACTTGCCAGGAATCGGGGCGATTATCCTGACGCTCAGTGCCCTGAGGGCCATGGCCAGGTCGTCATGGAGGCTCACGATGCGGCTGATCTTTATTCCAGGGGCAGGCTCGAACTCATACAGGGTCACGATGGGACCAGGGTGGATCTCGGTGACCTTTCCCGCCACACCGAAGTCCTCGAGCTTTTTCTCCAGGAGCCTGGCATTGACCTTCAGGGCCTCCTTGTCCAGTCCATTCCCGGATGCCGGGGGCAGATCCAGCAGGGAGAGGGGCGGGGGCCGATAACTGGAAGAGCCTTCCACAAAAGGGAAGGCCTCCTGTTGCGGGGGCCTCTTGACCGTCTTCTTGCGCGGTGGCTCCACGATGGCGGGCTGGGGTAGGGCAGGCCTCTTCGCAGGCCTCGCAGGTGGCTTGGCTTCATCCCCCCTGCCCCGCCCAGACCTCCTGAAGGCACCTTTGAGGAGGCCAAATGCCCATGAGGCCAGCCGCGGCGCACCCACCAGGGCCTCGGCCAAGGTGGTGCGGGTGATCATCAAGGTCCCCACGCATAGCACGAGCATGGCCGCGACCCAAGTGCCCCCCACATTCGTGTACCGCACCAGCACGGTGCAGGCAAGATATCCCACAAGGCCCCCCGCGAGCCTCAAGGCGGCCGAGTTGGTGCCCCTGCCCAGGAGGAGGTGCAAGAGGGTGGCCACGGCCAGGGCAGCCATGGCAAGCCCCACCCACTGCCAGGTTCGCCATCCCACTCCGGAACCCCTCAAGGAACCCCATCCCACCGCCACCAGCACGAGGGGCAGGGTGAAGGAAACGAGGCCGAAGGACTGCAGCAGGGCATCGGAGAGATACGCCCCCACGACCCCCCCCCAGTTCCTTATGGACTGCCCTGGGGTCCCGGTGTTGTTGAGGGAAGGGTCAGCCGGGGAGTAGGAGAGGAGGCTCATCACGAGGAACACGGCCGAGGCCCACAGCAGCAGACCCACTATCTCCCTTCGAAGTCTGCGAACCATTTCCCCTCCCACGGAACCCCTCCGCGCTCAGCTCCGACGGTGATCGAGGCTCAACCGGGCGGCCCCCAGGGCCCCAGACCGTCGCGGCCCGGCCGCTGGCACATCCCTCACAGGGACATCCAGGGTCACACCTCCACGATGAGGGGCAGGATCATGGGCCGCCTCCGAAAGGAGCGCCAGAAATGGGACTTCAGGGCCTTGCGCAACTGGACCTTGAGGTCGTCCTGAGGCTCCCCGTTGGGACATTGGCGGGTGGCCTGGATGACATCCAGCAGGACCTGGCGGGCCTCCGCCATCCTTGCCTCTTCCCCTTCCAGGGCGAAGCCCCGCGAAAAGAGATCCGGCCCTGACACAACCTCCCCGGTCCCCTTGTTCACCACCACCAGGGCCACGACCACCCCGTCCTCCGAGAGGTGCTGGCGATCCCTGAGCAGTGTCTCCCCCACGTCCCCCACCCCCTTGCCATCCACGTAGATGCGACCGGTCTCCACACGCCCTTCGCGTACCAGCCTGTCGCGAGAGATCCTCACCACCTCGCCGTTCTCCACCACCCAGGCCCTTCCAGGGGCGATCCCCACCTCCTGCGCCAGCTCCACATGCTGCACCAGATGCCGATGTTCCCCGTGGATCGGGATGAAGTATTCGGGCCGGACCAGATGGATCATGAGCTTGAGCTCCTCTCTGCTGGCGTGGCCCGAGACGTGCACCTTGGCCAACGGCTCGTAGATGACCCTCGCCCCCCCCTTGGAAAGGGCGTTGATGATGGCGTAGATGGCCTTCTCGTTCCCCGGTATGAAACGGCTGGAGAAGATCACCGTGTCACCCTTCTCCACCTTGAGCCATTTGTGGGTTCCCATGGCCATGAGGGAGAGGGCCGACAGCGGCTCCCCCTGGCTCCCGGTCGTCAGGACCAGGAGGCGTTCCTTGGGGGTGTTGGGGATCTCGGAGGAATCCAGCACCATCCCCCTTCGGACAGTGAGGTATCCCAGTTCCCCGGCGAGCCGAGCGGCCACACACATGCTCCTGCCGATGATGCAGATCCTCCTTCCGAATCGCTCGGCCAATTCGATGACCCCACGGATCCTCTGGATATTGGATGAGAAGGTGGTGAATATGATCCGGCCGGTGCAGGTGCGGAAGATCTCCTCCAGGTTTCTCTGGATCTCCCGCTCCGACAGGGAGAAACCGGCATGCTCCACATTGGTGGAATCGCTCAGGAGTACCCGGACGCCCTGACCTCCGAAACGGCCGAAGCCCTGGATGTCCAGGGGCTCCTCACCCACGGGCGAGGGGTCGAACTTGAAGTCACCGGAGTGCACCAGAAGGCCCGCTGGGGTCCGGATGGCCAGTCCGAGCCCATCGGTTATGCTGTGGCAGACCCTGAGGAACTCCAGGTCGAACGGTCCCAGCCGCAAGGCCTGCCTCGGACGCACCTGCACCATCTCCGGCATGGGGTCCAGCCGATGCTCGGAGAGCTTCTCCCTTACCAGCCCCAGGGTCATGGGTGTCCCGTACAGGGTGACCCCCGGCAGTTGTGGCAAGATGAAAGGCAGCGCGCCGATGTGATCCTCGTGCCCATGGGTGAGGACGATCCCGACGATCTTCTCGGCCCTGTCCCGGAGGTAATGGACATCGGGTATGACGAGGTCCACACCCAACATATGGTCCTCCGGGAACATGGAGCCTGCGTCTATGACCAGGATCCTCCCCCTGCACTCCAGGGCGAGGCAGTTCAGGCCGATCTCCCCGAGGCCACCCAGGGGGATCAGCCGCACCGAATCCCGGTCCATGGGGGAACGGGCCGCACCAGCGCTCATGGCCTCTGACCCTTTGTCCGGCGGTCTACCGGATCCAGACGACCCGTGCCATCCGACATGGCCATCATGGTCTCGCGGACACGGCTCAGGAGCATCCTCTTGTCTCTCATGGTGAGTCCCTCGGTTGAGATGGGCTCGCCGATCCTGATCTCCACTGGGCCCTTCCCCACCCTCAGCGTCCCCCTGGGGAGGACCTTTTCAGTCCCGAGGATGACCAGCGGCACTATCGGCACCTTGGCCTTCAAGGCCAACACCGCCCCCCCGCTCTTGAAGGCCTGGAGGTCTCGACTCTGACTGCGGGTCCCTTCCGGGAATATGACGATGGAGGTCCCAGCCTTGATCCTCTGCACCGCGGCCATCATGCTCCGATGGGCCTTGCGGGCGTTGGAGCGGTCGATGGGAATATAGCCGCCAAGCCTCATGGCGAGCCCGAAGAGCGGCATGTGAAACAACTCCTCCTTGGCCACCCACCGGTACTGGACGGGCAGGTAGGCCAGCAAGCAGCAGATATCGAAATAGCTCAAGTGGTTGCAAAAGAACACCTGGGGTTGCCCTTGGAGGATGTTCTCCAATCCCCTGACGGTGACCCTGATCCCCCCGGACAGGAGGATCCAACGTCCCCAGATCCGCGCCACACCGTGGGCCAGGTCTCTGGATGGGTCCACGATGCTGGCCAGACCCTGAACGATCACGAGGATCAGGAAGGAGAGGATCACGTTGAGATGGACGAATATCGTTCGGATCATCACTGCAATCCCTTGCGCCCCGAGGGGCAATGCCTCCAACCCCTGCTTTGCCATGGGGTATCCTGAGCGACATGCAGATCCGTTTGGGGGTACCCGCGCTGCGAATAGCGGACTCGGCTCATCAGTGCCCTATTCCAAGTCCCTCGGATGGCAGGAGTTCAAGCCCATTATAGGCACTCCCCCCCAGCCAGTCAACGAAGGCCATTGTCGGGCGATCCCTCGGACAGGGGGGGCGCCCGCAGGGCCCACGCTCCTTTCGCTCGCCGCCTTGGCGCTGATTGGCCTGAGGCGAAACCCTCAGGCGGCGGACAATTGCCCCTTTCCGCTCCCAAGGCCGGACTCCCCCAGGCTCCTCGCCCTAGATGGCCGCCCAGGACGCGAGCTGAGTCGTCCCAACACAATGGGCCCTCCATCCGAGACCCATGGGTCGCCCATCTATTCTTGAGGAGACGATGCACAGGGCCACCCACCGGGAGCCCTGCCCTTGGTCAGTCGGCGCTGGCCAGCGGGTGATCCCGTGGGGCCCCCGGGCTGGGACCCATGAGCCGGGGCGCCGCGACGGATCCTTTCGATTTACAAAGGCCGCAAAAGATGTTACATGTTATAGTCTGAAACATGGGGCACGAAAAGGCAGGTGCGCGTCTCTGGGGCCTTGCGCCCCCCTTGAAGGAGGATGGAGATGGCCAGCGTCAACAAGGCGATCCTCATAGGGAGACTGGGGGCCGATCCGGTCAAGAGATACACGGCCACCGGCACACCCGTGGTGACGTTCCGCATAGCTACCTCCGCCCCGCGCACCAACCGGGAGGGGCAGCGGGAGGAACGCACGGATTGGCATCAGATAGTGGCTTGGGGAAAGCTTGCCGACATCTGCGACCAGTACCTTTCGAAAGGCCGGCTGGTCTATGTGGAGGGGCGCATCCAGAACCGGGAATGGGAGGACAGAGACGGAAACCGCAGGTGGACCACGGAGATCGTCGCCTCCCAGATGCAGATGCTGAGTCCGCCCTCAGGGGAATCGCCCGCGGCACAGGAGATAGAGGAACTCCCCCCTCCGGCCCAAGAGCCCTCGATGGTCTCGGATGATGATATCCCCTTCTGAAGAGAGGAACCCCCACTTGGGCCAGATCCTCATGAGCATCGAAGAGGTCTTCCAGTATGTGCGAAAGGAGCTGGAGCTGGTAGAAGAGATACTGGTGGGGAGCCTGCATTCGGACGTCATGCTCATCTCGCAAGTGGGGCAGTACATCTTTCGAAGCGGGGGCAAACGCATGCGCCCCCTCTTGACCATCCTCTCCAGCAAGGCGTGCGATTACACCGGCTCTGCTCATCTTGCCATGGCCGCGGTGGTGGAACTGATCCATACGGCCACCTTGCTCCACGACGATGTGGTGGACCACGCCGACCTTCGCAGGGGCTCCCGGTCGGTCAATTACATCTGGAACAGCGAGACGAGTATCCTCGTGGGGGACTACTTCTTCACCCGCGCCTTTTGCACCATGGTGGACCACAGGGACATGAGGATCTTGGATCTCATGTCCAGCACCTGTCGCCAACTGGCCGAGGGGGAGATCTTGGAGCTGGCCAAGAGCGGGGATCCCAAGATCACCGAGGAGGATTATCTCGCCATCGTGAGGGCCAAGACAGCCGTGCTCATCTCAGCGGCATGCCGCATGGGGGCCATCCTCGGGAATCGACAGGAATGGGAGGAGGACCTGGCCGCCTTCGGGATGAACCTGGGGATGGCCTTCCAGTTGGTGGACGATGTCCTGGACTACGCCGCTGAGCAAGAGGAACTGGGCAAGACCATCGGCAAGGACCTCAACGAGGGGAAGGTCACCCTGCCCGTCATACGCACCCTGGCTCGCAGCACCGAGGCCGAAAGGGAGAGGCTCTCCCAGATCATACGTTCCCGCTCCCAGGACCCCGGGGACCTAAAGGAGATCCTCGAGACGATCCACGGCCACGACGGCCTTGACTACACCCACAAGATGGCCCGGCGCTTCGTGGAGGAGGCCAAGGCACGTCTGGCCCCCATACCAGAGAGCCGCAACAAGGCCTCTTTGCTGGCCGTGGCCGACTTCGTTGCATCACGCAGGAACTGATCCCGCTCGCCGAGAGGACCCAAGGTCTATCCCCATGAACCCGGGCCGCCCGCTGACCTCCCTGGGCCCCCTCACTGGAGGCCGCTTGCCTCCTTTGCCTCGCCCTGGTGTCCCGCCTTGGCCACCCACTTCAGGTCCGCGAGGATCTTCTCCTTGTGGTAATTGATGGAGGAATCGTTGGCCATGATCATGTCCAACTGACGGGTGTGTATGATCAGGTAGCCCAGGACCCGGAGCCTCTCCCTCATGGGGCCCTCTTCCAGTCCCTCCAGCCTGGCGAACACTGCGTCCTCCTTCACCTCCACGCGGAATCCGTATTCGCGCAGGATATGGGCCACGAACAGGCTGCGCCTCACCCTCCTCCCGTAGTCCGCTGCCCCCCCCTTGAACTGGAAGCTGATGTAGTTCTCCGAGGCCCTCTCACCGACGAGCGTCTCTATGACTGAGAAGTGAAACCCGAACCTGGAATTGAGGCTGCAGAAATTCTTCGAGATCATGAAGTAGTTCCTCGCGGCGTAAGGAGACCTCATGGAGGGATCCAGGGCCGGATTTGCGGTGGCCTGAACCATCACCGCCATGAAGCCTCTCGTATCCACTGGAGGGGGGCCCTCCCAAGGGACGCTGGTGATCCCTTCCCAAAGGGCCAGCATGGGGATGCAGGCGATGTTGTTCAGCTCCACGTACCTGCCTTCCACCTCGGCCTTGAAGCCGTCGTCCAGGTTGAGGACCCACCACTGCATGGGGACCTCGCAAAGGAGTTGCTTGCTTGAACGCTCGGGGAAGCGATGGACCTTGCCGAAGTCGAACATCTCCTGGACGGATTTCTCGTGGCAGAACCTGGTGATGTCGTGGAGGGTCCTGCACCTCTTGGGGGAGAACTCCGGGGAGTCCGGATCGAGGAGGTTCAGGGGGGAGATGTGCCTCATGACCGCACTGAGGGTCTCATGTACCGGGCTTCCCACCATGAGGTTTCTGGCGACCTGAGGCCCGACCAACAAGGTTTCCACCCGCCCCCTATAGACCCTGAGCCCGTCCGCATCCACGGTGACCACTTGCCCTTCTTCCAGCCTCTCCGCGGCCCCCGGCACACCGAAGAGGGCTGGGACGCCGAACTCCCTCGCCACGTTGGCCAGGTGCCCGGTGACGCTGCCATGCTCCGTGACCACGGCCGCTGCCCTAGCCAGCAGTGCCGCCCACCTCGGCAGGGACTGGACAGCCACCAGCACCGCCCCTTGTGGAAAACGGAGGATGTCTGCCTCCTTCCTGATCACGAAGACAGGCCCCCAACCCACCCCAGGACTGGCCGTAGCCCCCCCCTCGAGGATCACCTCCCCGCGGTGCTCGGAGGCAGGGACCGTCCTCACCGGCTCCCCATCGATCCCTCCCCCGGCCTGTGCATCGGCCTTGCCCCCCTCCCTCGCCTTCTGCCTCAACGGCCTGCACTGCAATACGTAGATCTCGCCCTCCGGCGAGATGGCCCACTCCACATCCTGGGGGTGTCCGTAGAATTCCTCCAACCTCAAGGCGATCCTGGCCAGTTCCACTGCCTGCCCCTCCGTGAGGGAAGGACTCCTGCCCCTCTCCCCGGCCAGATCCATACGGCACACCCCTTCTTCCGGGTAGCAGACGAAGAGCTGCTCCTTGACCTCGATCCTCTTCTGGATCACGGCCATGGGCTCGCCCCTCGAGACCACGAAGAGATCCGGGGTGACGCTGCCGTCCACCACCGACTTGGGCAGACCCCAGGCCGAGTTTATGTAGACCGAGTCGTCCCTGATATCCACGGGATTCCTGGAATACATCACCCCGCCGGCCGAGGCCTGGATCATTGCCATGCAGCCCACGCACATGGCGACGTCCTCGTCCCTGATCCCGCGGTTGAAACGATAGGTCATGGCCGGGAGGCTGTACTTGCTGGCAACGATCTCCTTGTATGCCTGGACGATGTTCTCTGCGCTCACGTTCAGGACAGAGCGGTACTGCCCAGCGAAGGATGTGCCTGCCGAGTCCTCGGCCAGGGCGCTGCTCCTGAGGGAGACCGTGACCCCAGGGCCGTGGCTGGCCTCCAGCCCCCTGTAAGCCTCCATTATCGCCGCGTGGAGATCATCGGGCAGGGGGGAACGGATGATCATCTGCTGGATCCCGGCGCTCAGGCTGTACAGCTCATCGAGCCTTTCCGTGTCCGCGGACTGAACCCTTCGATCGATCTCCGCCTGGAGCTCGTTGTGCTCCATGAATCTCTGGTAGGCCAGAGAGGAGATGACGAACCCGGCGGGCACCTTGAGGGAAAGCCGGTTCTTGATCTCTCCCAGGTTGGCCATCTTGCTCCCCACATGGTCGGCCATCTCCTTGTCGATGGCATCCAAGGGGAAGATGAGCCTGTCCGGCAGGGGCAGTGCCCTTTGGGCCAGGAGCCTGTTTATCTCCTCCTGGATCTCCCTGAACCTGGGGTAAAGTCCCGCGTATTTCCCAGGGGCCAGTTCCTCCAGGTACTTGATGATGCGGAAGACGTTGACCAGGACAGCCGTGCTGTTGGCCCGCACGAAGGACATCCCGAAGGGCCTGCTACCCCTCAGGGTCTCCTCCATCTCGGACATGATCTCCAGGGCCTTGTTGTTGGCGCTCAGGAGGAGCTTGAAGTTGTGGTAGCGTTCCCTGAAGGCGGTCCTGAGCCCCTCGGCACCGGCAAGGGTCTGTGGCCCTCCGCGCGCCCCCGGTAATATCTTCCTGAGGAGACCCGTCAGACCCATGACAAAACCGCCTGGGATCACCTAGGGCGGCCTTGTGCCGCCATCGCGGTCTTGGACAGGCGACCCCATGTCCCTTCGCTCCACGGCCTAACGATTACGCCTTGGCGGCCCGCTCCCTGGGATACCGAACCCCTCCCACGCCACCCGTCCGACCCATCGGTATGCCCCTGTCCCGACCCTAGAGCTCCTTCTTGGCACCCGGCTTCATCTCCAGGCCCAGGCCCTCGAAGAGAAAGAGTATGGAGAACCCCCACCAGAGGGTGTAGAGCACATAGAACAGCAGGGAGAGGGCCAAGACCCCGGCCGCGGTGGAGACCTTCTTGGCCTCTATGCCGTAGAAATTGTACCCTACCTCCAGGCCCTTCTTGCTCACTGTGGCCAGCCAGGAGGCCTCTGCGAACCTCTTCTGCCTCTTGAGGTCCTTCTCTATCTCCTTGAACCCGGCCCACCAGAGATAGAGTACCTCCCTCTCAGGGAACCCGTATTTCCCGGCCACATCCCCGCCCCGGTTCTGGAACATGGCATCGGCATCCTGAATCGCCGCCACACTGACCTGCCCCAGGTCCCCCGAGACCTTGACATCCCCCCCCGAGACCTCCACCTTGGCCCCTGCGGCGCTCAGCAACCTGCCCACCTTGGCCGCACCCTCCCCGTCCTTGAGCCTCACCGAGGACTCGAAGGGCTTCCCTTTGTGCCCCTCCGCATCCTTGAGGAGATCCGGCACGTAGTACGTGGAGCCCTTGGCCATGGAGTTGAAGAAGGAGTCCGCGGCCTCGAAGGCGTTCTGCCCTCGAAAGACAGGGGAGAACATGACAAAGAGCACCGCCAAGAAGACCACCGCCATCCCGGTCCCTTTCAAGAGCGCCTTGTTGTCGCGAGAAGTCATGGCCCTACACCTCCCCTCTCAGGACCTTCAACCTGGCCAGGAATGTCCCTATCACCCAGAAGGCGAAGATGCCCACGACGATGAAGAAGACCAGGTTTCCCACTGTGGTCAGGCCGTCGGCCAGGGACTTCGAGATGTCCAATACCTCCATCTCCCTGAGCTGCCTGGGCAGGGCGAAGAGGCGGTTGAGGAAACCGGCGATCACCGCGGTGGCGTAGAACCCTCGTATGTAGATCCCCTTGACCACCTTGGTGGCCAGGGCGCCGACCTGGATCCCGATGAGAGAACCGATGAGCATCCCCATGGCCAGGGTATAGAAGATGAAGCCGTAGATGGCGTACTGGGCTATTGCCGCATAACCCGCCGTGAAGATGATCTGCAATACGTCGGTGCCGACGGTGGTGAATGAGGAGACCCCCAGGATGTACACGAACATGGGAAAGGTCAGGAAGCCCCCCCCGACCCCCATGATGGAGGCCACGAAACCGACCAGGAGGCCGCACATGGCAACGAACAGGGCCGGGATCCTCTTGCCCCCCGGCACCAGGTCCTCGTCGAAGCTCAGAAGAGGGGGGATCTTGGCCTCCTGGAGCCTCGCGGGAAGCCCCTTCTTCCCGCTGGCCAGCTCCGCCCCGTGAGGGCTCTCCCCGAAATGGGCCCCCACCTGGCCCTCCTCCAGCCTCCTGAGCTTGAGGAAGTCCAGGAGGGAGTAGGCGCCCAGGAAACCCAGGAGCAGGACGTAGACCACGCTTATGAAGGTGTCGCTCAGGACAGGGTTGGTCTCGTACAGGGCCCTGTTGATGAGCCCGCCTCCTGTCGCGCCCAGGACGGAGCCCACCAGGAACGCTATGGCCAGGCCCACGGAGACGTTCCCCAGTTTCTTGTGGACCACGGTCCCCATGATGGCCTTGGCGAATATGTGAAAGAGATCCGTGCCCACCGCCAGGATCCCCTTCACCCCAGCGCTCATCAAGGCAGGGGTGATGATGAAGCCGCCCCCGGCCCCTATGGCGCCGGTGATCAGCCCGGCGCAGAGGCCTATGATGGCGGAGATCCAAAAGGTGGCAGGGGTATAGAAGGATGGCGTGTAGGCCTCCTTGCCCCCTAGCATCTTGGGGAGATCAGCGGCGAATGCGGCCGATATGAGCACGGCCGAAAGCGTCAGCATGGCCAGCAAAAAGACGCGCCTGCGGTCCCTCAGGATCGCCGAGGAGACCCTGTACTCCCACCTGGCGTGCGCCACCGTGGCCAACCACAACATCCGGTGCAACCCCTTCACCCACTCCCGCATTGCTCCCTCCTCCGCTTCGATCTTCGAGGATCCGCAGCCCCTTCAGGCCTGTCGCCCGGTCGCAGGGCAGGCTAACGCACACCTGCTTCGTTGCCAATATGTTTGATCTTCTCCTCCTGGATGGACTTCTTCTTGTAAGCGTCCTGGACCTTGTACAGGAGTTCGTCTATGTCGATGGGCTTCATCAGATAATCGAAGGCGCCGAGCTCCATCCCCTGGATCGCCACCTCGACGTTGGCATGGCCTGTGAGCATTATCACCTCCACCAGCGGGTTCGTTCTCTTGATCTCCCTCAGGGCCTCTATGCCGTCCATGCCCGGCATCTTCACGTCAAGGATCACCACGTCCAAGGGCCTTTCCTTCAGGATCCTGATGGCGTCCTCCCCGCTTGTGGAGCAACTGACCTGAAGCCTACGCTTGGTTAGCCTCTTGGCCAAGGTATCCAAGAACTCCACCTCGTCGTCCACGATGAGGACCCTGAGCTCATCCACGCCCCCCACCTCCTTGCACCTCGCACGCCTCCCGGATCTTGCCGATCAACTCCTCCAGGTCGCACGGCTTGGTCAGGTAGTCGAATGCCCCCAGCTCCAACCCCTCTCGGGCGGCCTTCTCCGAACCGTGGCCCGTGAGCATGATGACCGGCATCTTGGGATCCATCACCTTGAATATCTTGAGGACCTCGATGCCGTCCATGTCCTCCATCTTCAGGTCCAGGATGGCGACATCGAATTCGTTGTGCCTCAGGGCCTGGACCCCTTCGGATCCGCTCAGGGCCTTGGTTACATCGATGTTCCGTTTGCTCATCCTCTTGGCCAGGACATCGACATAACCCTCCTCGTCATCCACGAGCAGGAGTCTGATGCGCCCTGTCCCTCTGTCCGCCATGGAATCCCTGCCCTGGGCAAGCGGTACGGTGGTACGCGCAGGTCTGTCTAATCCCCCATCCTGGAGGTGATCTCGCGCATCCTGGCCTCTATGATCTTTTGCTCGTGCTTGCTCTTCTTGGCCTTGGCCTCCTCGACCTTGGCCATGAGGATCTCCACCTCGCAAGGTTTCATCAGGTAGTCGAAGGCCCCCAGCTTCATGCCCTCTATGGCGGTCTCCACAGTGGCATGGCCCGTCAGCATGATCACCTCCACCAGGGGGTGTGCCCTCCTGATCTCCCTGAGCGTCTCGATCCCGTCCATGACCGGCATCTTGACATCCAGGATCACCACGTCTATGTCCTTTCGCTCCTCCAGCTTCCTGAGGGCCTCGGGCCCGCTGAAGGCCGGTACGATCGTCAAGTTCCTCTTGGTCAGCCGCTTGGTCATGGTCTCCACGAAGGGGACCTCATCGTCCACCAGCATCACCACTGCCGCTGCCATCTGCACCCCCCTTTTCTGCCCCGGCGGGTCCGCACCTCGGCGTTCACCCCCTGCCCTGCCCCACTTCGTCGCCCTGCTGTTCCTTGGACTTGGGGATTCGGATATGGAAGGTCGTACCCATCCCCACGGCGCTGTTTACGCTTATCTGACCGCCCATTTTCTTGATGATACCATAACATATGGACAGGCCCAAACCAGTGCCCTTTCCAACGGCCTTGGTGGTGAAAAACGGGTCGAAGATCCTCGCCAGGTTCTGCTTGGGAATCCCTACCCCGGTGTCTGCCACATCCAGGACCACGTCGTCCCCATCGACCCTTGTGGTGATCTCCATTGTCCCGCCGGTCTTCTCCATGGCGTCCAAGGCGTTGTTCATGAGATTGAGGAGGACCTGCTGCATCTCGGATGGGGATGCGAACACCTTGGGCAAGGACGGCTCCAGATTGACCTTTATCTTCACGTTGCTGAAGCGAGCCCTCTGCTCGGATAGCCCTACCATCTCCTCTACCAGGTCGTTGAGCTGAATCTCCTTGGCCTTGGGATCGGTCTTCCTGGCGAAGCTGAGCAGCTTGTGGGTGATCTCCTTGCACCTCTTGCCCTGGGTCTTTATCTGGTTCACGGCCCTCCTGAACTCCGCCAGGTTCTCGCTATCGGGCATGACCTGCTCGTCGAGGAGATCCTCGATCCATCCGGCCTCCTCCACCATGATGGCCACGGGGTTGTTGATCTCGTGGGCGATGCCTGCGGCCAGTTCCCCCACCGATGCCAGCTTTCCCGCCTCGATCACCTGCTCGTTCATCATCTCCTTCTCCAGATCCGCGCGGGCGATGCGGCTCACGACCCGCCTGGAGAGGACCAAGGCCATGAAGATTATGCCGAGGCCACCCACCATGAAGATGACGATGGCCAGCCTCCGGGCGCTGTAAAGCTCGGAGAAGGCGTCGTCGGCGTCCTGCTGGTAAACCAGGATCCACTCCCCGTTCTTCATGGGGGTGGTGACGTAGATCAACCTCCTGCCCGATTCGGTGATCTCCTCCACCGTGCTGCCCCTCTCCTGGAGGCGCCTGCCAGAGGCGAAGCGGGAGTAAAACTCCCTGTCCAGGGTGGGGGCCGAAGGGGGCCTGGTCTGGAACTCCCCTGCCCTGTTGAGTATGAAGGCGGACCCTGTCTTGCCGATCCGCGTGCCCTCCACTAGGGAATTGAATGCCACGAAGTCTATGGTGGCCCTGAAGATCCACTCCTGACCCTTGCACTCCTTCTTGACCGCGATTATGAAGTGCGGCATGCCTCGAAGCCCCAGGAAGACGTCGCTGATGTAGACAGGGTTCCTCATGGCGGCCCGGAACCACTGCGCCTCCGAGTATACGGCCCTCCTCAGGGAGAAAGGCCCCACGTAGCCGACCTGCACACCCTTTTCATCCACCACGCCCATATCCACGAATATGCCGCCGTACTCGGCCCTCAGCATGGAGAACTTCTCCTGAAGGAAGGCCTCGTCCGTCAGTTCCTCGCAGCCATAGGTGCTCACCAGCATCTGGACGTTGGCGAGCCTCTCGTAGAGGAAGCTGTCGATATTCTGCTTGTGCCTCTCCACCAGCTCCTTGAGATGGGCGATCACCTTGTCGTGATAGGAGGTGTGGAACTGATACCCTATGAGACCGCCGAAGAGGATCAGTGGGGCGAAGGACACCACGATCACAATCAGCATTATGTTCCTGGTGAGGTACCTGTAGTAGTCCTCTTGTGGGCTCGACCCTTTCACCTTTTACACTTCCCGGCCCCAGGCAAGTCAAAAGGAGTCTTGGAGTCAGCAGAAGGGTACCAGAAATCCCTGGCGGATTCCAGGGAAAACCCTGGGTCAACGTAATCCTCGGTCAGGGGGGAGGCCCCATGAATCGCCGGGTCAACCACGGGTGCGGCTATTGGAATCCGCGAGGTCAGAGGAGGGCCTCGGAGAACGGTGGCGTTGCAATACCTCGGCCACCGTGGCCCTCAGGCGGTGGATGTTGTCCCCCTTCTTCTCCACGAGACCGGCTGCCCCCTGGATCACCGGGTGGCCTGGATACTCCGTCAAGAAGGTGTGGATGATTACTGGCACATGCCCCTCGAGCTCCTGGAGTCGCTCCAGGGTCTCGGCCCCATCCACATAGGGCAGGTCCAGATCCAGGATGAGGAGGTCAGGCATGGGCCCCTCGTCCAACATGGCCATCAATTCCCTGGCATCCTTTGCACCCAGCACGATGTAGCCGTCCGCTGCCAGTTCCCGGCCGATGAACTCCCTGACGTGGCGGTTGCGGTCGGCCACCAGTATGACGAGCCCTCCCCTCACGATCCCTTCCTCGAGACGATCTACTGCTCCTGCAGCAACGCCCGTGCCAGGATGGCAGGTCTCAGGAAGACAGGCTCAAGTGTTGTCGCGTTCCATACCGGCAAACCCCGGCTGAGGGCCTGCCCTGTCGTTGACGCGGCATCAGGAAGGGGGCCCGGGGATCAGCCCTGCCACCGCCAGCCCGGGCCGGGGGGACACACCGGGTTGACACCGAGAAATGTCCGTTTTTTTTACACGCTGTAAAAGGGCTGGATACTCAGCCAGAGGAAGGGCGGCCCCGAGGCCATGGCCGGCCCTCCCTGAGGACATCGCTTGCCTTCGGTCCCGGGGTACGCATCCTCACTCAGCGCCGGCAGCAGCCGCAACGCCCCTCGAGGACGAACCCCGCGGTCGCCTCAGTCCCCCTCCGCCCTGACCGAGGTCTCCATCCTCAGACCGTACTTCTCTATCTTCGATTGAAGGGTGGGCCGGGACAGGCCGAGGAGCTTGGCCGCCCGTGTGCGGTTTCCGCCGGTCAGTCTCAGGGCCTCGGTGATCAGTATCGCGGCGAAGTTGTCCATGAAGAAGTCGAAGAGGTTCTCACCGGTCTCCGAGGCCAGGACCTTGCGGACCCACTGTCTGATCGCCTCTTGTGCCCCCTCCCCGTCGGCCTTTCTCTCCACGCCCTCCCCGCTCATGGCCTGCTCGACGTCCTCAGGCCCGATGGGGAGCCCGCGGCTGAAGATGAGGGCCTTTTGTATGACGTTGGCGAGCTCGCGCACGTTCCCGGGCCAGGGAGATCGATCCAGCAATGCCTTGGCCTCGGGGGTCATGCCAGGGTTTTCCACGCCCATCCTCGCGGCCAGTTGGGCCAGGAAGTAGTCCGCCAGCAGGGGGATGTCCCCCTGCCGATCCCTCAAGGGGGGAAGCCAGATGGTGACCACCTTCAGCCTGTAGTAAAGGTCCTCGCGGAAGCGCCCCTCGGCCAGGGCCGTCTCCAGGTCCCGGTTGGTGGCGGCGATGACCCGCACGTCAACCGGTATGGGCTCCCTGCCGCCCAGGCGCTCGATGCTCTTCTCCTGGAGGAGGCGAAGGATCTTGGCCTGTATGCTGAAGGGCATGTCGCCTATCTCGTCCAGGAAGACGGTCCCGCCGTTGGCCTGTTCTATCTTGCCCACACGTCGTCCCACCGCCCCTGTGAAGGCCCCCTTCTCGTAACCGAAAAGCTCGCTCTCCAGGAGTGTCTCCGGGATGGCCACGCAGTTTATGACCAGGAAGGGCCTCTCGGCCCTGAGGCTGTGGTGGTATATGGCACGGGCTACGAGTTCCTTGCCTGTCCCGGACTCCCCCCTGACCAGGACCGTGGCATCCGTGGGTGCCACCCTGCCTATGGCCTTATAGACCTCCTGCATGACCTTGCTCTTGCCGATCAAGGCATCCGGGGGGGCTTCCTCCGGTGTCCCGTTCATCTCCACCCTGGCGCGCATGAACCTTCCGGCCTCCAGGGCCTTCTCGATGGTGGCCAGCATGTCGGGCACATCGAAGGGCTTGAGGACGTACTCGAAGGCACCGAGCTTGGTGGCCTCTATGGCCGTCTCGGTGGTCCCGAAGGCCGTCATCACGATCACCGGGAGCTTGGGCTCGATCTCTCTCATGGCCAGGAAGGTTTCCAGGCCGCTCATCCCCGGGAGGCGCACGTCCATGATGACCAGATCCGGGGGGTCCTCCTTTAACATGGACAGACCCACCTCGCCGCTGGGGGCGGTGCGGACCTTGTGTCCCTCCCCCGAGAGGAGCTTCTCGAAGCTCTGCCTGAGCTGGGGATCGTCGTCCACTATCAGGATGGTGCCCAATCCGCGCCCCCCCTCACAGGCAAGGTGATGATGAATGTGGCCCCTCTGCCCTCCTGCGACCAGAGCTCCAGCCAACCACCGTGCTCCTCCACGATCCTTGTGGCGATGCTGAGCCCCAGTCCGGTGCCTTCCTCCTTGGTGCTGAAGAAGGGCTGGAATATCTTCTCCTGGATGGACCGGGGGACCCCGGGACCGTCATCGCTCACCCGGATCACCGCCACACGCCCCATGGGGGCCTCGAAGCCCTCCTCCTCCATTATCTCCACCGATCCCCCACCGGTCATGGCCTCGCAGGCGTTGTCCAAGATGTTCACCAGGACCTCCTTCAACTGCTCCGGGTCTGCCCAGATCTCAGGGAGCCTTCCGGGGCGCACCACCTTCGCCTCCACGTTGTAGGTCTCGAGCCTGTGGCGCATGAGCTGAAGGGCCATGTCCACCACGTCCGAGGGGCTCACCCTCTGCATCTTGGGCTTGGGGGTCCTGGAGAAGTCCAGGAAGTTCCTCACGATGTTGTCTATGTGCCTGATCTCCTCGGAGATGACCTCGAAGTCCTCCCTTTCGCTCTCGGACAGATCCAGTGTCCGTTCCATGGAGAAGAGCCGCATCTTCAAAGAGGTGAGGGGGTTTCTGATGCTGTGGGCCACCCCTGCCGCCAGCTTTCCCACCTGCGCCCATTTCTCTGACTGGGCCAGGTGCTCCTTGCTCTTCTCGAGCTGGGTCTTGGTCTGATCCACGTCCACCATGAGGCTATCGAAACGCCTCCTGAGGGCCTTGACCTCATCCCTGGGAACGGATCTGGAGGCATTTCCTGTGGTGTCCGCGCTCATGGCCAGTTGCCTTATGGGCTCCAGGACCTGGTTGACGAGGACATAGCCCAAGAGGATCCCCAACAGGACCACACCTGGCAGGGTGGTCATGGCCAGGTCGCTCATGAACTGTGCTCGGGCCTGTATCTCCCTCCTGGAGTCAATGATCCTCTGTTCATGGAGGCGCTTGTAGTCCTCGCACAGCCCCCGGATGACCAGGAACTGCTCCCTCATCTCCTTGTGGATCTCCACCGCTGCCTCCCGCTCCCCTGTCCCGTACAGCCTGAGGACCTGATCCCTGGCATGCCCGTAAAGGGCATACTCGCGCTCTATGCGACCCAGGACCTCCCCCTCTCCTTCCAGGTACTCCGATCGCCGAGCCTTTCCAAGCCATGTTTCAAAGGCGTCCTTGTACCTTTCCAACTCCCTCAGCCAGCGTGGATCCCCGTCCTGCACGTAGTAGGTCACCAACCCCTTGTGCATCACCAGGGCCGCCTCCAGCTCCTGGGCCACCTGGAGGGCCGCCACGTCCCTGTCCATCATGGAGGTCAAGATGGCCCCGGTCCTGTTCACGTACTGCAGGGTGAAAAGCCCCCCGGCCAGGGCCGCCACCACCAAGGCCATGACTATGACCAGGACGCGCGAACGCAGGCTTACCTTCTTCCAGAGCATGGCCGGTCTTGATATCCTCGAGCGCTTCCGAAGGACCTGTGCACTTGATAGCACAAGCCAGGCCTCAAGGCAACGGGACCGGGTTGCCAGGGTGTTGCGGATCCCCACATTGCTGTTCCGTTTTACAGCGTGTAAAAAAAACTGGCGCAGGCCGGCCCCTCCCCTCGCGGCCATCGCCCGCAAGGGGCCGGATTGTCTTTCGCAGATGCACAGTAGGCCCGTCTCGGCCTTGGCACCGCCCTTGCTAAAAAAGATCGCGAAGGTCCCGAGGGAAAATCCCACACACTCATGGAATCCATCGGAAGGGGGGATCGCGTTGGCCGACAATCACAGGACGAGGGGGACGATCAAGTTCGTGGTCTGGGGCATCGCATCTGCGGCCATGATCTACTTTGTACTCCATTCATACAACTCAGGCCAGATGGTGCGATGGTACTATTACCGGACCAAGGTGGACGGGTACGCCATCAACACCAACTCCTTCAAAGATGCCACCAAGGACAAACCCGCGGTGCTCCGGATCCAGCCAGGCGCCCAGAGGATAGATGGGGCCGTGGCCGTCCCAGTCAAGAAAGGGGAGCGGCTCCCTGAGGGCGCCAACGGGGTCATAGAGGGGAAGGTCCTGGAGGCGGGCAAGAGGGCCAAGGTGGAGGGAGAGAAGCTCTTGGTGCTCATCCCTTGGGAGATCAAGGAGTCCAAGGGATTCAAGTACAAGGACACCTTCATCCACAAGGGCGTGCAGACCAATCCATGGTCCGGGGTCTGGAACGTGGCCGTGGTCATTGCCCTGGGCTTGTGTCTCGGGCTCATGGCCGAAGGCTTCACGGACCTGCTCGGTTGGAAGATCAGAAAGATAGACCATTACGGCCACTGAGGGGGAGGTGAGCATGTTCGATTTCGCCATAGGAGGGATGCAGGCCCCGATCTTCCTTCTCATGATCACGGGCTTCACCGTGGGGATCGTGGGCGGCTTCATAGGTGTGGGCGGTGGGTACATGGTGACCCCGGCCCTCATCGTCTTCGGTTTCCCGGGCTACATGGCATCCGGGGTCGATGCCACCCACATCGCGGGCAAGGCGGTGATCTCCTCGGTGCGCCACAGGCAGCTCGGGAACATAGACTGGACACTGGCCCTGACCATGGTGGGCGGCACCATGCTCGGGGTAGAGCTCGGGGTCAGGCTCCTCAACTACACCAAGTCCATAGGCCTCTCGGGACCGGCCCTCCTGGCCGGCTCTGTCCTCATCATGTTCGGGCTCTTCCTCTACACGCAGATCGAGACCCACAGGGCCCACAAGAAGATCGAGGAGATAACAGGACACGGGGACAGGGTGGGCCGCGAGCTCAAGACCTCGAGGGTCCACATCTGGTTCCAGTCCATCCCCATCTTGCCCATAGTCAAGTGCACCCACGCCAGGGTGGTCATCTCCATGTGGGCCATAGTCCTGGTGGGCGTGGCAACAGGGGTCCTGGCAGGCTTCTTCGGCGTGGGGGGGGGCTTCATCCGGGTCCCTGCCTTGGTATACGTCATCGGGGCCACCACCCACATAGGGGTGGGCACTGACCTGGTGGAGATAGTCGTCTCGGGTGGGTATGGGGCCCTGAGGCAGACCATGAGCGGCAATGTGGACATGATGGCCGTCCTCTTCATGATCGTGGGGGCCATGGTAGGGGCGCAGTTCGGCAGCATCGCCACATCCTTCGTGAGGGGGCCTGCCATCAGGTACATCCTGAGCTACTCGCTGATCCTCGCCACCACAGGGGCGCTTCTCAGGCTCATCTATGTGCTCACAGGGCAGCAGATAGAGTTCCTGGCCTTCTTCGCCGTGGTCTTCACCCTGGGGGAGATGCTCTTTCTTTGTCTGTTCATCGTGTCGCTGGTCATCTTCTCGGTGAGGCATACCCATGGCAAACCAGTCCCCAAGTGGGTGCCGCCCTTGGTGGTGGCGGCGGCGTGATGTGCAAGGCAGGGAGGTGACGTCATGAGATGGTTTTGGGACAGCATGTTCGGTTACTGGATGGTGCTTCTTCTCATCTCGCTGGGGGCAGCGGCCCTCGTGTACATCCTCTGGCTCCACGAGGCCATGCATCTGTAAGGGGGAGATCATGGGAAGGCTTGTGCAGGTCGTCGCCAACTTGGTCCTATATGGGTTCCTGGTCTGGCTCTTGTATGACGCCCTGGTGGTGGAGCACGACCCTTGGTTCGCATTCTGCGTTGGCTTCGTGATCTTCGTGGCCATCGTCGTCCAGCTCATGCCAGGACTCCACGCCAAGGGGCTCTCGCCGGGGAGGTTTCCCGATGCGGAACCCCATGGATGACATCAGGGAGGAAATCCGCAGGCTCCATCTGGCGCACGCTCGGGGGGACCTTCGGGAGAAGGCCTTCCAGCGTGCCTTGGCCCAGAGGACCATGGAGCTTTACCGTGCCTTGGCCGAGAGCTCCCTCCTACCAGGGGAGGAGATCCTCCAGGAGCATCACGTGGTGGAGGCACACATGAGGCTTACCCAGTCTGTCCTCAAGGAGCCGGAGCAGATGGCCACGAGCCTGTTCCTCACGGATAGGCGCCTCCTTCGGGTTCGATCCTGGATCCAGCCGGGGAGGCCCGCCACAGCGGACCATCGCGACGGGACCGTCCTGGACCAGGTCCCCTTGGCCAAGATCCAGGCCCTCCAGACCAGGCGGCGGATAAGGCCCGGGGAGATAGGCGCAGGGATGGCCATGGCGGCCTTGGCCCTGCTCCTCTGGCAGTGGCTCGAGGTCACGGGTTTCGTCCTCCTCGGCCTTGGGATCCTGGGGGCCATCCACGGGCTCCTCTTGCCCACGAGATGGGTCGAGATCCAGTCCAGGTCGCCCGCCCCCTCGGAGCCCATCCTCGTCCATGCCTATCGAAAGAAGAGCGGCAGGGCCCTCCTCAAATCCTTGCGCGAGATGACCCGGACGAGCCCCCCGCATCTCTCTCCCACGTGACGGGCCCCGGTCATACCTGGCCCGCATTCCTTTCGGCGGTGCCGTTGTGTATTATTGTGTTATCCCGTGTCGAGGTGCGGCTAATTTGCGTCCCATCTTGGAGGCCAAAGGGGACCCCTTGCCCTGTGAGGGCGGGCTCGAACCAGCCGGGGCAATCGGGCGGCCGTCGCGTTGGGACTGCGGATTCGCCCCAGGCGAATGACCCCGGAGGGGTACAGGCCAGGGGGCCTTGGTCCGCCGACACCTGGCAGGGGATCTGCTTTTTCGCCATTTCGGAGGCGCGGAGGGGTCAAGACCGGAAGGCAAGGGATGGACGAGACCGATAACCAGGCCTACAGGTCCATGTTCCGATTCATGGTGGGGCGGATGGTCCTGGTCTCCCTCCTCCCCCTGATCGTCATCGGAGGGGCCAACTTCTACCTCTTCTACAGGCTGAACCGCTCCGTGGTCCTGGAGCAGCACGCCAACTTTCTGCGCTACCACAAACAGTCCATAGAGACCTTCCTCAACGGCCTCACGGCGGAGATCTCCACCCTGGCCCATCAGTACAGCCTCGAGGAGCTCAAGGCGGGTGGGCTCGAACGCGCCTTCAGGGTCGTCCAGGAGCGGGGAGGGATGCTCACCGACCTGGGCATAATCGACAGCCAGGGGAATCACCTGAGGTACGTGGGTCCATACGACCTGTCGACCAAGAACTACAGGGACACGGAATGGTTCCGGCAAGTGGCCGAAAAGGGAGTTTACATCAGCGATATGTTCCTCGGCTTCAGGATGGAGCCGCACTTCATCATCGCCGTGAAGAGGACCGACGGCGGGGATTTCTGGATCCTTCGTGCCACGGTCAATACAGACTATTTCAGCAGGCTCGTCGATGCCGTCCGCATGGGGAGGACGGGCGAGACCTTCATCGTCGATGGGCAAGGCTTCTACCAGACCAAGACGCGCTCCGCTGCTGAGCCCCTTTCCCCTTCGGGTTACCTGGACCTCACCCCCCACGAGGGGATCCGTGTGCACCAGGTCTCCATGGAGGGGATCGACTACATCTACACCACCACCTGGCTCGAAAACCCGCGATGGCTCCTCATCTTCCGCCAGGAGACGACCGATGTCTATTCCCCCCTTTGGAAGGCATCGCTGCTGGGGCTGATCATGTTCATGGCAGGGGTGGCCGGGGCGAGCCTCCTGTCCGTGGCCCTGGCCCGCGCCCAGATAAACAGGATCAGGAGGGCCGACAGGGAGAAGGAGGTATTGACCCAGAGGCTCCTGGTGGCAGGGAAGGCCGCTGCCGTGGGGGAGCTCTCGGCTGGGCTCGCCCACGAGATCAACAACCCCCTGGCCACCATAGACACACTCCAGACCCTGATCCAGGACATAGCCTCGAGCCCCTCCATCACCGAGGGGGACAGGGAGGAGATCATGGACTCGGCCCAGAAGATCGGCAAACAGGTCCAGCGGGCCAAGACCATCATGCAGGGTCTCCTCAAGTTCTCCCGCAGGGTGGAGAGCAAACCGGAGTTCGTCGACCTCAACCAGTTGCTCCATGAGCTGGCGGTGATGGCACGTACCAGGGCCACCGTGGAGGGCAAGAGGGTGGAGACCGACCTCAGGGAACTGCCCACGATCTTGGCCCCCCCCGCGCACCTGCAGCAGGTCTTCGCCAACCTCTTGAACAACGCCCTGGATGCGGTGGAGGGCAAGGCTGACGGGACCGTCACGCTGAGCAGTCGCCTCCACGACGGGCAGATCGAGGTGAAGGTCTCGGACAATGGGTGCGGCATCGCCCAGGGGGACCTCTCCCGTATCTTCATGCCCTTTTTCACCACCAAGCCGGTGGGGCAGGGCACAGGCCTGGGACTCGCCATCTGCTACGGACTGGTCCAGGAACTGGGGGGGACCATACAGGTGCAAAGCACGGTCGGTGTCGGGACCACCTTCACGGTCCAGCTCTCGACACAGCCTCCGACCCCCGGAGCCGAGGAAGTGGGAGGGGGCCCATGAACCCCATAAGGGTGCTCCTCGTGGATGACGAGGCCGAGTTCACCGAAGGCCTGACCAAGGTCCTCAGGCGAAGGGGCATCGACGTGAAGGCGGCCTCCAGTGCTGCACAGGCCCTGTCCCTCATCTCGGGGTGCTCCTTCGACCTGGTCATACTGGATGTGAAGATGCCCGGCATGGGGGGACTCGAGGCCCTCTCGGAGATCAAGCGCATCGCCCCAGGGACCAAGGTGATACTCATGACCGGTCACCTCTCCCCGTCCGAGGAGGAGGAGGGCCTCAGGGCAGGGGCCCTGGCGTATCTCATAAAGCCTTATCCCATCCCGGATCTGGTGGCCCTGATCCAGGGGGAGGCAGGGGGGGAGGAGAAGGGGGATTAGGGGCAGGCCATGGGGGACCCATGGGAGGGGGGGCTCGGTCAGGACATCCATCCGCGGTCAGTCGGCAGTCGGTGTTCGTGAGCCGCCGGTGCAGATGGGCGTTGCCGGTCGTCGCATCCCACCGGCCAAGGGACATCTGGTGCTGACGACGGGGAGGGTGCGCCTCGTGGGGGGGGAAGATGGCAGGATCCCCTTTGGCTAGCAAGCTCAAGGCCCTCTGGCGCGGCATCTTGCTGGTCCTGGAGGTCATCGGTCTTCGGGAGCCTGCCAGGGAGGTGGATCATGCCGCCATGCTCTCCCGCTTCAAGCTCTACCACACGGAGTTCCGAAAGCTCCTCACGGCCAACAACAGCTTCCTGGAGACCATCGCCGAGCTGGAGCACAAGCTCCACGGCAGGGAGTTCATCGACCGCTCTTACGTCAAGCGCAAGGTGGTGAGGGCCATGGCGGACGTCCACGCCATGGTGGAGAGCATAAACGTCATATCCGGGCAGCGGTACCCGGGCCTGCGAGAGGCGCGGGACCGTGCGGTGGCCGCGCTCACCTCCCTGCTCCGGGAGGAGGGCGCAAGGGCCGGATCCGAGCTCCTCCTCGATCTCGCCGAGATCCGTGGGAGCCACGCGGACCTGGTGGGCGGCAAGATGGCCAACCTAGGGGAGATACGCAATGCCTTGGGGCTCCCCACCCCGGAAGGCTTCGCTGTGACCACCGAGGCCTTCCGGCTGTTCATGGAGGAGGGGGGAATCCGCTCCTGGATCCAGGACGCGGAGATGGGGCTCGGATCGACGGATGAGGTGGGCGGGCTGAGCCAAGCAGTGCGAGACCGAATCCTGGCCACCAAGGTCCCCACCGCCATTGAGGAGGCCATCATGGAGGCCTATGACCGCATGGCCGAGAGGCTGGGTTACACCCCCACCATGGCGGTGCGATCCAGCGCCATCGGGGAGGACAGCGACCTTTCCTTCGCCGGTCAGTTCCTCACCGTGCTCGACGTCCCCAGGGACCGCCTGCCTGACGCCTACCTCCAGGTCCTGGCCAGCCTCTACTCCCCGGAGGCCATACATTATCGCAGGCTCCACGGGATCCCGGGGGAATCGGCGGAGATGGCCGTGGGCTTCCTCTCCATGGTAGACTCGGTGGCGAGCGGTATGGCGTTCTCCAAGGACCCCAACGACCCGGACGGGGGACATGTCCTGATCCAGGCCGTGCGAGGCCTCGGGGTCACTCTGGCCGACGGCAGGGCCTCCCCGGAGGTCATCCTGGTCTCCCTGGGGGGGGATCCCCCTGCCGTCAAGCGCATCCAGGGGGATCAGAAGACGCGGGTCATCTCCTCCCAAGGCCGAGGCGTGAGGGAGGAGCCCTTGGACCCGGACGAGGCCCAGGCCCCTGCCATCACGGACGGGGAGGCATTGATCATCGCCAGGTGGGCCTTGGAGCTCGAGGCCCTGTTCGAGGGGCCGCAGGACATCGAATGGGCCATCGGCCCGGACCGCCGGGTCCTCCTGGTCCAGTCGAGGCCCCTTCGCATCTCCGCTCGCCCGTTGCGAAGGGAGGGGCCTGTGGAAGGATTCCGAGTCCTGTTGGACGGGGGCGAGGTGGCCTGCCCAGGGATCGCCGTGGGGACTGCGGTCCACATGGACGCTGACGGGGAGCTGGGCCATTTCCCGGAAGGGGCAATACTCATCGCCAGGCGATCCTCACCGAGGTTCATTGGCCTCATGGCCAAGGCGCGGGCCATAGTGACCGACCTCGGGAGCACCACCGGCCACATGGCGTCCCTGGCCAGGGAGCTGCGTGTGCCGACCCTGCTCAATACCCGCAACGCCACCCGCGCGATCCCTCCCGGCTCTCTGGTCACGGTGGATGCCGCCAACGCCTATGTCTACGAAGGGGAGGTCCCGGCCTTGGCCTCCAGGGCCCTGAAGGAGGGGCCGGGGGAGTTCCTCGTGAGCCGCCGCTCCAGTCCCGAGTTCCGGTTGCTGGAGAGGGTGGTGGAACAGATAGTCCCCCTGAACCTCACCGATCCCCGCTCCCCCGAGTTCACCGTCGAGCATTGCCGGACACTCCACGACCTGGCCCGCTACATCCACGAGAAGTCTTACGCCGAGATGTTCGGGCTTGGGGATAAGCTCGGGGACATGCGGCCGGTCAGCTACCTCCTGGACGTCTTTCTCCCCATCGATCTCTACATCATAGACCTGGGAGGCGGCCTCAAGGAGATCCCCAGGGGGCGCAAGGTCAAGCGCTCCCAGATCGCCAGCGTGCCCCTCGCGGCCCTGCTGAACGGGATGCTCCACGAGAGGATCCCCCGTTTCGGCCCCAGGGCCATGACCATGTCCGGCCTCTTCTCGGTGATGATGCGCCACGCCACCACCAGCCCGGAGCAAGAGCGGTCCTTCCAGGACCCTTGCTACGCGCTCATCTCGGACTCGTACCTGAACTACACAGCGCGGGTGGGATATCACTTCAGCGTGGTGGACGCCTACTGCAGCCCTACCCCCAACAAGAACTACATCAGCATGCTCTTTCGCGGGGGGGCAGCGGACTACGCCCGCAGGAGCAGGAGGGTCAGGGCCATAGCTGGTGTCCTGGAGGAGAAGGGGTTCTCGGTGAGCGCCACCGGAGACGTGGTGAACGCCAGGCTGGGCAAGGCCAGCCGGGAGGAGACAGTGGCCCAACTGGAGATGCTGGGCAGCCTCCTGCAGTTCTTCAGGCAGATGGATGCCGCGATGGAGAGCGAGGAGTTCGTGCGTCTCTTTCAGGAGGCCTTCCTCAAGGGGGATTACGACCTGAGCGAGGCCATGGGGAGGGAAAGGTAGTCCCATCGCGGTCGGTCTCGGTCCCCCTAGCGAGACGGACATCTCTTGTTGACACAGATGCCCCTGGTGTATTAAGGAACAGCGAGCAGCTTTGGTCCTGATCTTCACGCCGGGGGCGGAAAGGGAGGCTCACCCCGGCCATAGCGAGGAGGGTCCCATGACCGAGAGCAGGCTTCTCATAGAGAAGGGCGAGGGCATATGCACCTTCACCATGAACCGCCCGACCCTGATGAACGCCCTGGATGTGGAATTCGTGGAGGAACTGCAGGAGGCCTTCGCCGCCCTGGAGTCCAGCGACGACATCCGGGTGGTGGTGCTCCAGGGGGCGGGGGGAAACTTTTCCTCAGGGGCGAACATGTCATTTCTCAACGTGGATCACGGCGCCCCGGCGAGCCTACAGGGCATGAGGCTGGTGGGAAGGCTGATCCAGACCATCAGGGAGATCCCGCAGCCGGTCATCACCAAGGTGAGGGGGTTTGCGGTGGGGGGAGGGGCGAACCTGGCCTTGTCAGGTGACTTCGTGGTGGCATCCCACGAGGCGCGCTTCTGCCAGGTCTTCATCAACATCGGCGCCATCACGGACATGGGCGGCACCTATTTCCTCCCCAGGCTGGTTGGCCTGGCCAGGGCCAGGGAGCTCGCCATGCTGGGGGAGATCATCGACGGGAAGACCGCGGCCTCCATGGGCCTGATCTACAGGTCCTTCCCCGACGAGGACCTGGATCGCGAGGTGGACTCCCTGGCCAGGAGGCTGAGCCAGAAGTCCGCCGTTGCCATGACCCTCATCAAGGAGGGGCTGGAGGCCAGCCTCGGCATGTCCTTGTCCGAGGTCTTGGAGTGGGAGGCGGCCCACCAGGCCATCATGCTCCAGACGAAGGAACACAAGGAGGCGGTGGCGCGCTACCTCAAGTCCAGGGGAAAGATCTGATCGGCCTGCCCCTCAGCGGGCCCAAGCCGACAATGGTCTTGACACCAGGTGCCCGTGGTTTAGTATGACTCACGCGCCTGAACCCTTCTTGGGCCTGCTGGAGCTGCCGCGGATCTGACAGGCCGCACCTCACCGATCCCAGCGACCTCTCTGGCCCATCAGCCAGTCCATGGGGGAAGCCTTGATCCAAGCCGGAGGCCGGATGCTCGGTGTCGAGGGTCTTTCCCTGAACCTGGGCTGGGTCCAGGCCCTCATGGACGCATCCTTCACATGGGGCCCTGCACGGCCCTGGCCACCCTGGGGAGCCTCATGGCGGCCAGGCACAGCCATCTCCGATACCGGACCGTCGAGGCCCTTGCGCCCTCCTTCTTGGAGAAGGGCCCACGAGACCCTGACCGGCCAAGGGCCACAGGGAGGTCCAACAGAGGGATTGATCCCAAGACGAGGAGGCCGCAATGGAACAGAGGGTTTGGCACAAGGCGTATGACCCACAGGTCCCACCGAGCATAGACTACGAGCGGGTGACCCTGCCCGAGGCCCTCGCCAGGACCGCGAGGGCCCACCCGGACCTCACGGCCCTCATCATGATGGGCAAGGAGATATCATTCAAGGAGTTGGAGGGACTGGTCCACCGATTCGCCAATGCCCTTGCCGACCTCGGGGTGAGAAAGGGGGACAAGGTGGCCATGCTCCTTCCCAACCTCCCCCAGATAGTCATCGCCACGTACGCCGTTTTCGAGCTTGGGGGCGTGGTGGTCATGAACAACCCCCTGTACACGGAGAGGGAGCTGGAATACCAGCTCAGCGACTCGGACTCCAAGGTGGCCGTCTGCCTGGACCTCCTGGTCCCGAGGGTCCTTTCCCTGAAGCAGAAGACCCCCATCGAGACCGTCATCGCCTGCCACATCCGCGACTACCTCCCCTTCCCCAAGAAACAGCTCTTCCCCATCGTCAAGAAGGCGATGCACAGGGAGATCGATCACAAGGAGGGGGTCCACGACTTCATGGATCTCATCAGGCGCTATCCCCCCAGGCCCCCTGCTCAGGGACCGGCTTTCGATGATCTGGCCTCCCTCCAGTACACCGGCGGCACCACGGGGATCTCCAAAGGGGTCATGCTCACCCACAAGAACCTCAGCGTCAACGTCCAGCAGCTCAGGGCCTGGACCTTCGATGCAGAGGAGGGCAGAGAGAGGCTCATCGGGATCTTCCCCTTCTTCCACTCCGCGGGGTTCACGGCCGTCATGAACCAGTGCATCTACAGGGCCTTCACCAACATCCTGGTCCCACGGCCGGAACCTGATGGGATCCTGGAGATGACCAAGAAGTACAGGCCCACCTTCTTCCCATGCGTGCCCACGGTCTACGTGGGGCTGCTCAACCACCCCAAGTTCGCCGGTTTCGACTTCTCCTTCATAAAGGGGTGCGTCTCAGGGGCCGCCCCCTTGGCCTTGGAGACCATCAGGGCATGGGAGAAGGCCGTGGGCACCACCATAGTGGAGGTATACGGCCTTACCGAGACATCCCCCCTGTCCCACGCCAACCCGTGGAGGGGAAAGACCAAGGTGGGCAGTGTGGGAGTGCCCGTCCCTGACACGGACTGCCGCATCGTGGACGTGGACACAGGGACCAAGGACCTGGGTGCGGGTGAGCCTGGCGAGATCCTCCTCAAGGGCCCCCAGCTCACCCAGGGCTATTACAAGAAACCGGAGGAGACCGCCAATGCCATAAGGGATGGCTGGTTCTACACAGGGGATATCGGTTACATGGACGATGAGGGATACCTCTACATAGTGGACCGCAAGAAGGACATGATCATAGCTGGCGGCTTCAACATCTACCCCAGGGAGATCGACGAGGTCCTGTATGCCCACCCCAAGGTCCAGGAGGCTTGCGCGGTGGGTCTCCCCGACCCGTATCGCGGGGAGACGGTCAAGGCCTTCATCGTGCCCAAGCCCGGGGAGGCCCTCACGGAGGAGGAGGTGACGGCCTATTGCAAGGAAAAGCTGGCGGCCTACAAGGTGCCGAAGGTGATCGAGTTCCTCCCGGAGCTCCCCAAGAGCGCCATAGGCAAGGTCCTGAGGAGGAAACTCAGGGAGATGGAGATGGAAAAGAGGGCGAAGGCTTAACCCGGGGAGGCCTTGTTCATGGAAAGGTACGATGTGGTGGTCATAGGGGCGGGCAATGGCGGCCTCACCTCGGCCGCCATCCTGGCCCAGAAGGGAGTGAAGGTCCTCCTGCTGGAGCGCCACAACATCCCCGGTGGGTGTGCCACGAGCTTTTGCCGGGGGAGATTCGAGTTCGAGGTGGCCCTCCACCAGCTCAGCGGCATGGGGACCCCGGAGAGGCCTGGCCCCCTGAGGGGGCTCCTGGGAGACATCGGGGTCTTGGATGACCTGGAGTTCGTGGAGATGCCCGACCTCTACAGCGTGAGGATGCCCGATGGGTTTACAATCACCCTCAAGGCGGAAAGGTCCCAGGCCGTGGCCGAGCTCCAGAGGAGATTCCCCAAGGAGGCGCAGGCCGTGGAGAGGTTCTTCGACCTGGCCTACAGGTATGCCCAGGAGATGCTCGCCGTCTTCTATTTCAGGGATCCATCCCCGAGCAGGGAAAAGTACCCGGTCCTCTATGGATATGCCTTCAAGCCAGCAAGCGAAATACTGGACGGGACATTCTCCGACCCACTCCTCAAGACCGTCCTTTCGGTCTACTGGAGCTACGTGGGCCTTCCTCCCACCCGCCTTTCCTTCGCTTACCTGGCCATGCTCTTCTTCACTTACATGGAATTCAAGCCGTTTCACATCAAGGGGGGCTCCCAGGCCCTGTCCAACGCCATCCTCAACAGGTTCCTGGCCAGTGGCGGCACCGCCCGGTTCAACTGCGGGGCGCAGCGGATCATCCTGAAGGAAGGCGCTGTGGCAGGGGTCCTCACCGAGCATGGCGATGCGGTCTCGGCGAGGTCTGTTGTCTCCAATGTCTCGCAGCTGTCCACCTACCTGCAGCTCATCGGGCCCGAGCAGGTGCCCGAAGCGGCCTTGGAGGAGATGCGGGGAAGGAGCCTGAGCCCCTCGGCCTTCAGCATGTTCATGGGCCTGGATTGCGAGCCTGGGGAGCTGGGCATGGACAGCAGCACAAACTTCATCATAGCCGACAAGGACCTGGGGGATGGGATCCTCGAGGCCATGCGAAGGCCGGAGATCGGGCAGGAGGCCATGCTCCTGAGCTGTTACGACGTGGCTGACCCCGATTTCTCCCCGCCTGGTACGTGTCAGGCCAATGTGGTCACCCTGAAGTACGGGGAGGCCTGGCTGAGGGTGCCGCCTTCCAGCTACGGGAAGCTCAAGTACAGGTGCGCAGAGGCCATGTTGCGCAGGGTAGAGGAGGTGTTCCCCGGGGTCAGGGGACACATCGAGGAACTGGAGGTCGCCACCCCCCTGACCCACATGCGCTACTTGGGCCACCCCAACGGGGCGATATACGGTTTCGAGCACCACACCAAGGACGCCATGTTCTTCCAGCCCTCGCGCCACTCCCCCATAAAGGGCCTCTATTTCGCAAGCGGTTGGGTGGGGGACATGGGCTTCGAGCCGACCTTGCAGGCAGGGAGGAGGGCCGCCACCTCGGTCCTCAAGTTGCTTCGCGGCGAGGCGTGATCTCCTCGGGCGCTCTGGGTTGATGGTCGTAGATGGTCGGCCGATGGTCGCTGGGTGAACGGGCCTAGGACGAGGGGCGACCTTCGCCCCGGGCCGCCATGGAAAGGGGGGCCTGGGCCGCGGATGGGCCTGTCACGACCGACGATGAGCCACTCACCACTGACTCGGCGGCCGAAGGCCGCCTGCGGAGGGGACGGGGATGGGCAAGGATATCGTGAAGGAGTTCGACGGGTATGAGACCGTGATCCAGGAGATCGCCTTCAGCCGGAAGTACGCCCTTCCGTACAGCGCGGCCATGGACACGGCGCAGCAGTACATAGACCGCCTCCACCCTCGGAGGCTCACCCTTCGGGTCTCAGAGATCGTCCAGGAGACCCCCTCCACCAGGACCCTCCGGCTCGTCTCCCAGGATGGTCACCTCCCCCCTTTTCAGGCGGGCCAGTACATCGCCCTGTTCGTGGAGGTGGGCAATATCAGGACCAGCCGTCCCTACAGCATCTCCTCCCCACCGAACCAGACCGGGCACTACGACATCACCGTCCGTAGGGTCGAGGGGGGGCTCGTCTCCAACTTCCTCCTGGACCAGGTGAAGAGGGGTGACACCCTCGAGTGCTCCGGCCCTGCGGGACACTTCTTCCACAACCCCCTGTTCCATGACCCCGCCATGGTGCTCATCGCAGGGGGGAGCGGGATCACCCCCTTCATGAGCATGATCCGGGAGATAACCGAGTGCGGCCTCGACAGGAGTGTCCAGCTCGTTTACGGGAGCAGGGAGCCGAGGGACGTCATATTCCACGAGGCCCTGCAGGAGATCTCGCGGAGGTTTTCGAACATCCGTTACACGCCCGTCATGGAGGAGCCCCCCGTGGGTTATCAGGGTTACCGGGGGTTGATCACCGGAGAGCTCCTGAAGGAGGTCGTGGGGGAAACGGGCGCCAAGACCTTCTACCTGTGCGGGCCTCAAGGGATGTACGACCTGTGCGTCCCAGCCCTGGAGAGGATGGGCGTGCCCGGGAGGAAGATCCGGAAGGAGGCATTCGGCGCCCCGCTGGATGTCTGCGAGGACCCGGCCTGGCCCAGTGAGGTGAAGCGGGGTGCCATCCTCGATGTGCGCCTAAGGCATCGACAAAGGCTCAAGGCCTTGGCCGGCGAGTCGCTCCTCGTGGCCTTGGAGAAGGCCGGTGTGGCGGTGCCGTCCCTGTGCCGGTCGGGTCAGTGCAGCATGTGCAGGGTGAAGATCCTCTCAGGCAAGGTCTTCGAGCCTGCCGGGATCCCGGTGCGCAGGTCGGACAGGCGCTTCGGGTACGTCCACTCCTGCGTCTCCTATCCCATAACGGATCTGGATGTGCTGATCTGACTCGGGTCTCATCTCTTCCCTTGCCAGTGGCCTTTTGTCGCACACCACGGGCCGCCGGCCACTGAGGACCGACGTGCCGCCCGTTGCCCTCCAGGAGGCCCTGGAAGGGCCCGACGCGATCACGATCAGAGAAGGAATTCACCCTGCACCTTGAGAAAAGCCCGGACATGGGAGATACTACACGCATCCCCGGTGCCCCAGGGGATGTCCCATCCCCAAAGGGCTTGGACGGATGCAGGTGGGCTTTGCAGTGATGAAAACGGGCATCCTGCCACGAACGACTGTCGAGGCGTCCCCACCGGCTGAAGGATGATCCGTATCGGGCGGAACCTGGACTGGAGGGCCCTTCGGTGCAAGAGAGGATCCTGATAGTGGACGACGACCCCAGCGTCCAGGCGGCCCTTTTCAAGGCCCTGGACAAACGGGGTTATCAGGTGGAACAGGCGACATCCGCCGAGCAGGCCCTGGAGAGGATGAGGGCCGCGCCCTTCGATCTCATCGTCCTGGACGTGAAGCTCCCGGGGATGTCCGGGATAGATGCCATACCGCGCATCAGGGAGGTGGATCCGAGTGTGGTCATCATCGTCATCACGGGCCTGGATTCCAAGGAAGTGGCCCTCCAGGCCGTGAGGAGCGGGGCTTATGACTTCTTCCCCAAGCCCTTCAGCTACGGCGAGATCGAGATCATCATCAAGAGGGCCCTGGACAAGAGGAGGCTCGAGAGGGAGGCAGAGGCCCTCAGGGAGAGGCTCATCGGTTTCGCCTCGGGCAGGCTGGTGGGGCAGAGCGACTCCATGAGGAGGATATTCGAGATGGTGGCACGCGTAGCCCCCCTGGACACCAGCGTCCTCATCACAGGGGAGAGCGGCACAGGCAAGGAGATGATCGCAGATCTCATACATTACCAGAGCAAGAGGGCCGCACGGCCCTTCGTCAAGATAAACTGCGCGGCCATCCCGGAGAACCTCCTCGAGAGCGAGCTGTTCGGCTTCGAGAAGGGGGCCTTCACCGGGGCCCAGGCCCAGAAGCCGGGCAAGTTCGAGATGGCCAACGGAGGGAGCATCCTCCTGGACGAGGTAGGGGACATGCCCTTGGGGATCCAGGCCAAGCTCCTCAGGGCCGTGGAGGAGAAGCAGGTAGAGCGTCTGGGGGGCACGAGCGTGCTCTCGGTGGATGTCAGGATCATCGCCTCCACCAACCAGCAACTCCCTGCCCTCGTCGAGCAGAGGAGGTTCCGAGAGGACCTGTACTATCGTCTCAACGTGGCATCCATCCATATCCCCCCGTTGAGGGAGAGGAAGGAGGACCTGCCGCTCCTAGTCGAGCACTTCCTGGCCGAGATCAACAAGAAGCTGGGCACGAAACTGGTGGGCCTGTCTGATGAGGCCATGGAGATGGTCCTGAGATACAACTGGCCCGGCAACGTGAGGGAGTTGGCCCATGTCCTGGAGAGGGCCGCCATCATGAGCGACGGCCCGATCCTCCATGCAGCGGATCTCAGCACCTCGATGAAGAGACCGGCCGCAGATGTCGCCGCAGCCGACGTCCCCGTCTCATTGCCGCGACTCCTCCACCGGATCGAGAAGACCATGATCTTGGATGCCCTCCGCAAGCACAAAGGCCTGCAGACCGAGGCCGCCAAGGCGCTCGGACTAAGCGCCAAGAACCTCTGGAAGAAGATCCGCAAACACGGTATCGATGTGCGGCAGTTCGCGTGAGGCGCGGCTCACAGGGCGCTCGTCACGGCTGGGGGGGCAGTCTGTGATTCCATGCATATGCATGTGTGCCAGTGGCCAGTGGATGGTAGTTGTTTGAACGTGTTGGCCACGGGCCATCTCCGACCCCGACCCTTGGGATCTACCATCGGTGGATGCCCATGTCCTGAGTGCCGGGAAGGGCCAGGGGCCTGGGACCTCGGGAGATCCACCCGCCCCTGGAATGCATCCTGTGACCGGTGCACCTGGAGGAAACGGTGTATCAGGGGTCAGCGACTCTACCTTTGGTAGTGCCGACTGGGCGCAGGGTGCGGCGAGGCCCGGCTTGTCCGGGGATGGGAGATGGGCCCAACCCAGCGGTATCCAAGGAGGAATCGTCTTGTTTCATGCAAACGTGCCCGGGCCAGACGGCCCTTTCCCGTCCCTGGCACCGCTTTTGCTTTCACAGGAGTCGCTTGCCCCTTGATGGCAAGGGAACCGGAGAGGAACATGGATATGCTCATTGCAGCGCTCCTGATCATGCTCTCGCTGGTGGCCCTGTCGGTTTGGATCTCCTCGTCTCAGGCGGTATGGGGGCTGGTGGTGATGGCCGCCTCTTGTCTTTGCCTGGTGGGGCTCATCCTCAGGATGGTCCGTCTCGGACGCCCTCCCGGGAGGCCGCAAGGACAGAGGTCCATGGAGTGAAACGGACGAGGGCCGTCAGCGTTCTGAGGGGGATTCGTGGTGATCCTGACCCTGCGATGGGTTTATGCCCCAGGAAGGAATCGATGATGCCTTATGGCGAAATCAGGAAAATCCTGATATCAAAATAAGGGCCCCTTCTATTGAACCCTCTCATGGTTCAGGAGACCCTGTATGGGACGCCTAAGGGGCCGCCTTGAGGCGCTCGAGGGGTTGTGAGCTAGCTGCTGTGCGATGGGATGTGGCTCGAGCGGAATACATAAGGACGAACGTATGAGCGCCTCCGCAAGCCGTGATCCGTGGGGATCACCTGAGAATCCCGGCACGAACACCCAGAGAGGAGTTTCCCTAGAGGATAGGAGAGGCGGGGCCGTAGCGCTCTAGCGGGGCCCTGTGGGGTACGGCAGCAGCGGAGACAGCATCGCGCCATGGATGCTGAAAACAAAAACACAAGACATATCAAAGCATTCAGGAGAAGGCACCCCCTCTTCAACGGGCGGAGCCTTCCCGGGCAGCGGCCCACCGGTTCAGTTTGAGCAACCCGATCAACCCTTCCCTCGGAGGTCCTTATGCTCTTGCAAAGCTGCATGCACTGTGAGTTCCATGACATAAAGGAGGAGCAAGGGACGAAGTGGAGCCACTGCAGGAAGGAGAATTGCTGGTCGCGGTTCTCCAAGTGCGTGACCACCAGGGCCCTCCACCGTTTTCTGGACCAGGACAAGGTGGGTGCCACCCGCGGCTTCTCGGCCCTTTCCCATGTCTATCCAAGCGAGTAGGCGCAGTTCCGCCCCTGCCCCCGGATCGGGGCTGGGGGCCGCCTTCGGTGGCCGTCTCCCCTCCCCCTCTTCCCTGGCCCCGGCTGTGAGGCCGATCCCATGACATCCACCATACTCGTCGTGGACGACGACCCCCAGCTCCTCGGTCTCCTCCACGATTTCCTCTCGGGCAAGGGATATCGCGTGATCCCTGCATCCAGCGTCGCGCAGGGCAAGGACCTCCTCGGGCGGGAGGCCCCGGACCTCCTCCTCACAGATTATCGATTGCCCGACGGGACGGGGATCGAGATCTTGAGGGAGGCGATGGGGGAAAGGCCTGACCTGAGCGCCATTGTCATGACAGGGGTGGCCGTGCAGGACGTGCAGGTGGCGGCCGAGGCCATCAGGTCAGGTGCCGTGGCGTACCTCACCAAACCTTTCCCCCTGGAGGAACTCGAGGCCCAGGTCAGGCGCTCCCTCGAGCTTCGCGCTGAGAAGAAGAGGAGGCTGCGCGAGTGGATGGAGCTCGAGGCGCTCCCCCAGGGTCTGCTCTCATCCTTGGAGAGGGAGAGGCGCCGCGTGGCCATGGAGCTCCACGACGAGATCGGCCAGTCCTTGGCGACCCTCAAGTTGGAGGCGGAGCTCCTCCTGCCGGACTGCCGTCCCGGGGATGCGGCCCTGGCTGAGGGGCTGAGGCGGGTCGTGGAGAGGATCTCCTCGACCCTGGAGCAGGTGAGCAGGATCTCCTATGGATTGAGGCCGCCGAACCTCGATGCGCTAGGCCTCGAGCCGGCCCTGAGGGGGCTAGTGGAGGAGGTGAACCAGGGGGGGCAGTTGAGGGCCAGGCTCTTCGCCAAGGGCCTGGAAGAGCGATGCGACCCGGAGCTGGAGCTGGCAGTCTACCGCATAGTCCAGGAGGGCATGGCCAACGCCGTCAAGCATTCAGGCGCCAAGGACATATCGGTGAACATCATCAGGGGCGAGGAGAACATATCCCTGGTGGTGGAGGATGACGGGGTGGGTTTCGATCCTGAGGAGGCCCGGGACCTGAGAAACGGGCCCATGGGACTGGGCCTCATGACCATGAGGGAGCGAGCGGCCCAGTTCGGTGGATGTCTCTGCATCGACTCGCACCCGGGCCGGGGCACCTGCATCACGGCGGAGATCCCCCTGAGGTGATCCCGGGCCGCACCGAGCCGCGAGCTCGCGCCCGTCTCCCCCAGCGGGCCGTCTATCCCATCGGAGAAAGGGTTGGGTCATGAAGACGCGTATCTTCATAGTCGACGATCACGAGGTGGTCCTGGAGGGAGTCAGGGCAGCCTTGGCCAAACACGACGACCTCGAGGTGGTGGCCGTCGCCTCGGACGGACGGGAGGCCATCAAGGGCGTCGAGTCCCTGAAGCCGAACATCGTGATCATGGACATCGCCATGCCGCATTTCAACGGGATAGAGGCCACGCACCACATAAGGAGGGCCCACCCGGAGATCAAGGTCATCATCTTCACCATGCACTCCTACAGGGAGTTCCTCATCCATCTCTTGAAGGCCGGGATCTCTGCCTATGTCCTCAAGAGCGCCCCCCTTTCGGACCTCTACCTCGCCATTCAGGTGGTCAGAGGCGGCGGGACCTTCTTCAGCGAGAACGCCCCGGAGTTCCTGGCCAACCATGTGGAGCAGTTGCTCGAGAGGAAAGAGCAGGTCGAGCCCTTCGAGCTCCTGAGCCTCCGCGAGAGGGAGGTCTTTCAGCTCCTGGCCGAGGGCCTGCCCATCAGGGACGTGGCAGCGCACCTGTGCATCAGCCCCAAGACCGTGGAGACGCACAAGTACCACATCATGGAGAAGCTCCAGGTGCGCTCCTTGACGGAGCTGACCAAGGAGGCCATACGGAGGGGGATTGTGCAGGTCTGATCAGTCGGGCGGCAGGGGCAGGTGGCCGAACCCCCCTTGTTCGCCCCCCCGAATATCCATGGACCGCCCTCAGGGCACAACTGGCAACCGACTCCCCCGTAAGGGAATCCCTGATGGCAAATCCGGGGATTTCTCGATTGCCACTACTTCGGAATCCGAAGGAGAATGGATTCGTGGATCCCTTTCAACTTGTCCTTCTACGGTCCACCCCCACCATGCAGGGGAATCACGTGGGCGAAGCGCAACTGGCACATCCTCGGGAAAGGGCCTCCTGCCAGGTTCATCAGGGCGAGGGGGACATGGGGAGGGTCATGCCCACCATGGCGTCTGCACCCGGGCCGCCCTCCCCTTCTGAGCAAGGCAAGAGGAGTGAGGTGGACCTCCTCCTGCCGGCCCCGCAATTCCTCCAACGTCTCAGGGAGGAGAGGAGCCGCTCGGACAGAAGCGGAAGGCCCTTCTCGCTGGTCCTCATCCCGGCCCCGGCGACAGGCCAGCCCGAGGAGGAGGTTGACCTCTTCTACCGGGCCATCCAGGCCCTTGCCAGGACAGTGAGGTTGTCAGACATCCTGGGATGGTATCAAGGGGACCGGATCGGCCTCATCCTCCCTGACACCTCGGAGGCGCAGGCCTGGCAGGTGGTGGACAGGCTGGCCGGATCCCTGGGCCACTTCACCTCGCTCGCCCTGCGCCCCCCCGGGCGGGCAGCGGCCTTGTCCGTCATCGAATACCCCAAGGCACTGGAGGAGGGCATGCGGCCCAGGGACGGGGCCAACGGGGACGGGTCAGGCCGGAAGGCCCGAGGGCCCGGCGGCCCGGCAGCAGGGGATGAGCGCCTCCTGTTCCTCAGGAAGACCAACCTCTCGGCCGGATCCAGGGGGCGAAGGAAACGGGGTCGCATGGACCGCCTCGCCAGGAGGTCCCTGGATTTGGTCCTGGCATCGGTGGGTTTGGTCCTCGCCTCCCCCATCATGGCGGGCATCTCCTTGGTGATAAAGGTCACCTCCAGCGGCCCTGTCCTCTTCACCCAGAAGAGGCTCGGGAAGGGGGGGCGGGAGTTCACCTTCCTCAAGTTCAGGACCATGCACCACAACTGCGATCAAACCGTCCACCAGGAGTATGTGACCCGTCTGATCCAGAACCAGGCCGACGTTTTCGAGATGAACGGTGAGTCGTACTACAAGCTCCTGGAGGACCCGAGGGTGACCCGTTTCGGGAGGTTCCTGAGGAGGACCAGCCTGGACGAGCTGCCCCAGATCATCAACGTCCTCAAGGGGGAGATGAGCCTCGTGGGGCCTCGTCCCCCCATAGGGTACGAGGTGGAGCGTTACAAACCATGGCAGCTGAGGAGGGTCCTGGAGGCGAAACCTGGGATCACGGGCCCGTGGCAGATCTCGGGACGCTCCACCACGACCTTCGACGAACAGGTACGGATGGACCTCAAGTACGTGGAGGAGAGATCCTTCTTCCTCAACGTCATGATCATCCTCAAGACATTCAGGGCGGTCCTCTCAGCCCGGGGGGCTTACTGAGCTCGTCCAAGGGCGCGCACCGACAGGGGGTATGGCCATGAAGATCGGAGTCATCGGCTGCGGATACTGGGGGCCGAACCTCATCAGGAACTTCTATCAGATCAATGCCTGCGAGGGTGTGGTCTGCTGCGACACCGACGAGACCAAGCTGCAGAGGATGAGGAGGCTCTTCCCATCCGTCCGGACCAGCACCGACTGCATGGACCTCCTCCTCGACCCAGAGGTGGAGGCCGTGGCAGTGGCCACTCCGGTGCACACGCACCATGTGCTAGGGGAGGCCGTGCTGAGACACGACAAGCACCTCTTCGTGGAGAAACCTCTGTGCAACTCCTCCAGGCGTTGCCTGAACCTGCTCAACATGGCCAGGGAGAGGGACAGGGTCCTGATGGTGGGCCACACATTCGAGTACACCGCGGCCGTGAACAAGGTCAAGGAGATCGTGGAGAGCGGGGAGCTCGGGGAGATACTTTACGTGAGCAGCACCCGGGTGAACCTCGGGCTCTTCCAGCAGGACATCAACGTGGTTTGGGATCTGGCCCCGCACGACATCTCCATCATCAACTACGTCCTTGGCAAGTCCCCCCTTGGGGTGAACGCCCAGGGCACGGCCCACTACAACAAGGGGATCGAGGATGTGGCCACCGTGACCTTGAACTACGACAACGGGGTGATCGCCTTCATCCACGTGAGCTGGCTCGATCCCAACAAGATCCGAAGGACCACCTTCGTCGGCAGCAGGAAGATGCTCGTGTACAACGACATCGAGGCCCAGGAGAAGATCAAGATCTTCGACAAGGGCGTGGACGCCCCCCCCTACTACGATACCTTCGGCGAGTTCCAGTTCTCTTACCGGTACGGGGACATCCATATCCCCAGGATCGACGACTACGAGCCACTGAGATTCGAGCTCTCTCACTTCATCGACTGCATCGAGCAGGGCAAGATACCCAGGAGTGACGGTTACAGCGGCATGAAGGTGGTCTCCGTGCTCGAGGCGGCCGAGAGGTCCATAAAGAACAACGGGAAGTTCGTCCCTGTGGTGTACAGGGGCCTGGCCAACTATCCCATCCTCTACTCCAACAACGGCAGGCATGACCTGGTGGCGGCAACGGGGGCTTAGGGAATGGGGCGGACTCATCCCCTCATGATCCAACCCGTCAATCCCATCTCCTTTCCTGAGTGGGACGAGATCCTGCTCGCCACCGAGGGGGCCTCCTTCGCCCATTGCAGTGCGTGGGCCAAGGTCCTCAGCGAGAGCTACGGATACAGGCCCACCTACTTCGCCTCCCTGGATGGGGGACGATTCCAGGCCCTGACAGCCTGCATGGAGGTGAGAAGCCCCTTCACAGGGCGCCGAGGGGTGGGGCTGCCGTTCACGGACGAATGTGCCCCGCTGCTCGGCCCGGGCAAGGGCACGGGGGATGTCTCTGGGTCACTTCTCGCCTTCGCCGGGGAGGCCAACTGGAGGTCCATGGAGTGGCGCGGGGGCGATGCCCCCATGGAGGGTGCCACCCCATCGGCCTGTTTCTGGACCCATACCATTGACCTCTCGGTGGGGGAGGCTTCCCTCTGGAAGGGCATCAGGGACAGCACCAGGAGGAACATAAGGAAGGCGGGCTCTCAGGCCATGGAGGTCTCTTCTGATACCTCCCTCCATGCCCTCAGGGAGTTCTACCGCCTCAACTGCACCACCCGCAGGACCCACGGGCTCCCCCCCCAGCCCTGGAGGTTCTTCGCGAAGCTCTTCGAGCACGTCCTGTCCCGGGGTCTCGGGTTCGTCACCTTGGCCAGGTACGGAGGCCGGGGGATAGCAGGGGCCGTGTTCTTCCACCTGGGCCATGGTGCGTTGTTCAAGTACGGTGCCTCGGACATGAGATTCCAGCACCTGAGGCCCAGCAACCTGGTCATGTGGGAGGGGATGACCCGCCTGGTCCGCATGGGGTGCAGGACCCTCTCCCTCGGCAGGACCGATCCACAACACAGTGGGCTCAGGCAGTTCAAGAACGGCTGGGGGGCTGCGGAGGGGAGGATCCGGTATTACAAGTACGACCTGAGGCGCTCGGCCTTCGTCTCGGGAAGGCACCTGGTCTCAGGCCCGCACAACGGGATCTTCCGAAGGCTCCCCCTGGCCCTCAACCGCCTGGCCGGCTCGCTCCTGTACAGGCACCTGGCCTGACCCCCCAACCCGGCAACCCGATGAACCCGAGCGACCCGAGTGACTCGATGAACTCGCCCCTCTTTCCCCCTCGTATCCTCAGGAGCCAGGTCCGCGATGTCACCTTTGGGTCCAACGTGACGCTGGTCGAGCCGCTGAACCTCTACGAGTGCAGGATCGGAGACGACACCTTCGTGGGCCCATTCGTGGAGATCCAGAAAGGGGTCGTCATAGGGAACCGCTGCCGCATCCAGTCCCACGCCTTCATCTGCGAGCTCGTCACCATAGGCGACGACTGTTTCATCTCCCACGGGGCCATGTTCGTCAACGACCTCTTCCGTTCCGGGGGGCCAGCGGGGAAGGACCCATCCCTCTGGCACGAGACCGTCGTGGGAAACCGGGTCTCCATAGGCACCAATGCCACCATCCTGCCCGTGAGGATCTGCGACGGGGCCGTCATAGGGGCAGGCTCCGTGGTGTCCAAGGATATAACCGTCGCCGGGGTCTATTGCGGCAACCCGGCTAGGCTCCTGCGCCGCCTGTGAGTTCGTATCACAAATGGCTGTCCCTGAACGGGGCCTCGGTCCTACCCTCGGGACCCCCGAGGGTCGGGACGCGATCCGAACATCTTGTGTGCCACGGGTATGGGAATGGGAGCCCCCCGGGACGGGTCTTCGGGACCCGTGGACTCCGAGGCCCTCGCCCTCTCCCCGCGCGGCCCGATGAACCCAAGCAACTCAAGTAACTGAAGCGACCCGAGTAACCCGATCGACCCTTCCCCGGAGAACAGGATGCAGATTCCACTGGTGGATTTGAAGAGGCAGTATCAGGCCATCAAGCCCGAGATCGACGAGGCCATCTCCAAGGTCATCTCCGACACCGCCTTTGTCGGTGGCAAATACGTCAGGTCCTTCGAGGAGAGGTTCGCCTCCTTTTGCGGGGCCAGGCACTGCGTGGGCGTGGGAAACGGCACAGACGCCCTCTTCCTCGCCCTCAGGGCCCTGGGGGTGGGGCCAGGGGACGAGGTCCTGGTCCCGGCCAACACCTTCATAGCCACCTCTGAGGCCGTCACCATGACCGGGGCGCGTGTGGCCTTCGTGGACATGGACCCCAAGACCCACAACATGGACCCCGAGAGACTCGAGGACCTCCTCGGAAGGCGCACCGGCCGTGGCCCTCGGCCCTCATCCGGCCCTGTGCCCAAGGCCGTGATCCCGGTGCACCTGTACGGCCGGCCCGCGGACATGGACCCGATCCTGGAGATCGCCCGAAGATACGGCCTGAGGGTCATCGAGGACGCGGCCCAGGCCCACGGGGCCTCTTACAAGGGCCGACCCGTGGGTACCCTCGGGGATCTGGCCTGCTTCAGCTTCTACCCTGGCAAGAACCTGGGGGCCTATGGGGACGGGGGGGCGGTGGTTACCAACGACGCCGACTTGGCCAGGAGGGTCAGGATGCTCGCTGACCATGGCCGCGTGGACAAGTACAACCACGAGGTCGAGGGGGTGAACAGCCGCCTGGACGGGCTTCAGGCGGCCATCTTGGAGGCCAAGCTCGGACATCTGCCCGAGTGGAGCGAGCTCAGGCGGCGAAACGCCGCCCTGTACCGGGAGTTCCTCCAAGGGGCTGGGCTCAGGACACCCGTGGAGACCGGTGATGCCCGATGCGTGTACCATCTGTATGTGGTACGGACAGACCCCGCGAGACGCCAGGCCCTCCAGGGGCACCTCTCCTCCATGGGCATATCCACCGGGATCCACTACCCCGTCGCCCTGCCGCGCCTCCAGGCCTACGGGTACCTGGGGCACGAGGAGGGAGAGTTCGAGGAGGCCGAGAGGGCCTCTTATGAGATCCTCTCCCTGCCCATGTTCCCGGAGCTGGAGGAAGAGGAGATCGCCTATGTGGCCCGTGCCATCGAGGCATTCCACCGCCGGTGAACCCCGAATCCGGTCCGCCCCGGGGGATTTTGGAGGGCCTGGTATGGAGAGCCCGGACGCCCTGCGCTCGGCGACCCTGGAGCTCTCCACGGCCGACGAGCGCAGGAAGACGACCCCGAGTCCCTCCTTGCAAGGGACATGCCCTCGAACCCCTTGACTCTAACCTCCCGCGGAGACGCAGTGGCCGCCAAGGAAGAGGCCCCCAGATTTCTCCCCGCGCCTTTGCCCCACTGCGCGACAATGGAATCGGCTGTTGAGGATATGACGCTCGAGCTCCTGGCCTGCTGCAAGGCCGATAACGATCTCCTGTTGTCACGAGACCTTTCTCGGGAATCCCCAAGACCGAAAACCCCAGGGCCATCGCCTCGTTTCTTGTGTGCCTTCTCGAATCGAAGCGGTTGGGTTCGCTCGAGGAGGAGGGCCTGATCGACCTGATGATCCAAGGGCCCATCGTCCTCCGCTTCCCGTCCATCCCGACTGACCCAAGCAATCCGCCTCGGCGGACCTTCGGCCCGAGTAACCCGAGTAACTCGACAAACCCGCTCAACCCGAGATGTTCTCCCACACCCTTTATTACCGCCTCAAGCCCTTGATCCCTCGCCGGCAGCAGATAGCGCTCCGAAGGGTCGTGGCGCGCCATCAGTTGAGGCGGCACAGGGATGTCTGGCCCATAGACGAGCGGGCCGCAACCCCGCCCCAGGGCTGGGCTGGCTGGCCCGAGGGCAAGCGATTCGCCCTGGTTCTTACCCACGATGCGGAGACCGCCCAGGGCCAGGAGAAGTGCCGTCGGTTGGCAGAGCTGGAGATGGGCGTGGGCTTTCGCTCCTCCTTCAACTTCGTGGCCGAGGACTACCCTGTGGACCGAGGGCTCCATCGTTTTCTATTGGACAATGGCTTCGAGATCGGGGTGCATGGGCTGAATCACACGGGAAATATCTTTTACCCTGTGCGCAGGTTTCTCAAAGAGGCTCCCAGGATCAATCACTACCTGAGGGATTGGGGGGCTGTGGGCTTTCGGGCACCGAGTATGAACCGGGACTTCCGGCTGCTCCAACTGCTCGATATACTGTACGATTCCTCCAGCTTCGACACGGATCCCTTCGAGCCCCAACCCGAAGGCGTCAGGACCATATTCCCCTTCTTGTTCCCCCCCTCCAACCCAACCGACCCGGCTGAGTCGAGCAACTCGAGCAACCCCTTCGTCGAACTCCCCTACACCCTCCCCCAGGACCATACCCTCTTTCTCATCTTGAGGGCAAAGGACAACTCCTTGTGGGGAAAAAAACTGGATTGGATTGCGGACAAGGGTGGCATGGCCCTTCTTTGCACACACCCGGACTATATGGATTTCGATGGCAGGTGGAACTCCGGACTCACCTATCCGGCATCCCTGTACGAGCATTTCCTGGACCATGTGAGGGCTCGATATGGGGATTCCTATTGGCACGCCCTTCCCAGGGAGGTGGCCGCCTTCTGGAAGCAAAGGAATAGCTGTTAAACTTCATGAACCCCTTCCCTCGCGCCAAGATCGCCAAGACCGCAGAGAAATGCCTCCTCCCCGCGCAGCGG
>FWPV01001879.1_pt1 | contig 54211 bp, 47 predicted proteins | sample 2228371 | NCBI WGS metagenome assembly FWPV01 (sample SAMEA103939776, study PRJEB20133) | metagenome
TTTTTATCTTTCATCCCTCTTATGGGCTCCTCCCTTATTTCCTGTCCATGGTGACGACCTATGAGTTTAACTGGCTTTTGAAGGGGTGGATTGCCCTCCTGCTGGTGATCTTTGCAGCCACGTGGGCCCATCTCGGTTACAATGTTGCCTTTTTTCTGGCGGGGCTTCAGACCATTCCAAAGTCGGTGATGGATGCTGCCAAAGTGGATGGAGCAAGCGGGTTCGGGCTGTTTCGCTGGATCACGTTTCCTCTCCTGTCACCGGTGACCTTCTTTCTTTTCATCATGAATATGGTCTTCTCATTTTTTGAGACCTTTGGGATCATCCATGCCGTCACTCAGGGAGGTCCTGGAGATGCGACGACGATCATGGTCTATAAGACCTACCTTGATGGGTTCGTCCATATGCGCATGGGGCTCTCGGCAGCTCAATCTGTCATCCTGATGGCACTGGTCATTTTTCTGACGGTGCTTCAATTCCGTTATACAGAGAGAAAGGTCTTTTATTGAGGCACAGAATGATTTCTCGTCGTTCATCGAAAGCCCAACGAGATTGGAAGAAGAGCATTATCCACCTTCTTCTCATCCTGTCCATCTGCGTGATCGGGTTTCCCCTCTATTATGGATTTGTCATCAGCACCCAGAGCATGGAGGAGTCCATCCAAAAGCCACAAAAGTTATTGCCTTCCCATTATCTGTTTGAGAATTATTCAAAGGTTTGGAAACGTATCCAGATGGGTCAGCTTCTCCTCAACAGCACAATCGTGGCGCTGGTTGTCAGTTTCGGAAAGATTGCTATTTCCATTCTATCCGCCTTTGCCATAGTCTATTTTAATTTTAGGGGAAAGCAGTTAGCCTTCTGGGCGATTTTCATCACCTTAATGTTGCCCGTTCCGGTCAGGATTATTTCTACTTATCAAGTGGTCAGTCATCTGGGATGGGTGGATACCTATGCGGGATTGACCATCCCACTGATTGCTTCAGCAACGGCAACCTTTCTCTTTCGGCAATTTTACCTGACGATTCCCGATGAACTGGTGGATGCGGCTAAGATTGATGGATCCGGACCTCTTCGATTTCTTTGGTCTATCCTGCTTCCCAACTCCGGGGCCAATATCGCTGCTCTCTTTGTGGTGATGTTCATTTATGGGTGGAATCAATATCTCTGGCCACTGATGATCACCAGTTCGGAAAAGATGAAGGTCGTGGTGGTAGGCATTGCCTCGACCGTTCCAACTGGCACCCAGCTCCCTGAGTGGAATCTTGTCATGGCAGCCGCTATGATGGCACTTCTTCCCCCGGTACTGGTCGTCATCCTGATGCAGCGCTGGTTTGTTCACGGTTTGATTGAGAGTGAAAAATGAGGCCGATCTGGATTGCTCCGAGGTGGGTTCACTTTTTTCCGGTCCTGGTATGGATGACGGTGGGGGTTGTAACAGGAGATGCAATGAATCGATCAGGGTCAATTAAAAAGATGCCTCTGCCCGGGAAGTTTCCAGTGACGGTCATCGCCCATAGAGGTTTTTCTGGAGCGGCTCCAGAAAATACGATGAGCGCTTTTAAAAAAGCGATCGAAGCGGGAAGTGATATGATCGAACTGGACGTACGTCTCTCCAGGGAGGGGGAAGTGGTCGTGATTCATGATGAGACACTGGAGAGAACCACCACCGGCAAGGGCAAAGTGATCGAAAAGACGATCAACGAATTGAAAAGTTTGGACGCAGGCACAAAATTCCACCCTTCCTTTTCCGGAGAGAAAATTCCAACCCTTCGGGAAGTATTGGAACTGGCTTATCGTCACATCCCGGTCAATATCGAATTGAAGAAGGGAAATTATGGCCAATGGACTATCTTCGACCTTACTGACCGCACCCTTCTTGAAGTCGAAAAGGCGGGGATGATGGATCAAGTTCTTTTTTCATCCTTCGATCCGATGCCTCTTGAAAGGATATTGAAGAAAAACTCCTCTCTTGAGGTTGCTTATCTCTATAACAGGCCCTGGAAGGAGTTAGGAGAGGTGATGGAGGGCAGGCCTTTTTTCACCTTGACCTGTCGAAAATCGGTTTTAAACCGTGAGAACGTTTTTCGTGCCCATCAAGAGGGGATCCGGATCGGCGTCTATACTCTGAATACAGAAGAGGAGATGGAAAGATTCATTGACTTAAAAGTGGATGCCATTATCACAGACTATCCTGACCGGCTCCTGCACACCCTTAAGAGAAAATACCCTTAAATTGGACGCTTGCATCGTGACCATTGACCAAGGAAGTTCAGGGACCAAGGCCCTCGCCTTTGACCCACAGGCGCGAATGGTCTGCCGCTCTTCCCGCTTATTTAATATTGAACGCCCATTACCAGGCCATGCGGAACAGGACCCTTTGGTTCTTCTTGAAGGGACCCAAAAGGCGCTCACTGAGGTGCTCACATCGGTCCATGCCGATGGCTATCAGGTCTCTGCGATCGGGTTGGCATGCCAGAGGTCTTCATTCCTTTTTTGGGATCGAAGGACCGGAGAACCGCTCACTCCCATCATCTCCTGGCAGGATCTGAGGGCAAAGCCTCTCTGCGAAACGCTCATCTCTTATAAGAAAATGATCTACGAGAAGACCGGACTGCCTCTAACCGGCCATTATGGTGGGCCGAAGTTTCTCTGGTTCCTTCAGAATCGTCCTGAAACGGTAAGATGGATCGAAACGAGGAATACCGTTTTTTCTCCCTGGAATAGTTTCTTGCTCTGGCATCTGACTCAGGAAAAGGTTTGCGCGACCGATGAATCGATTGCAGGGAGAAGCCTGTTGTTTAATATTCATCAGCGAGGTTGGGATCCGGAGTTGCTTCATCTCTTCAACACTCCGGTTTCTGTGCTTCCAGAAATTTTCCCCACATGCCATCTTTTTGGGCATTATCGTTTCGGAGGGCAAACCATTCCCATCCTCTGTTCCGTCGGTGATCATCAGGGAGCCCTGTTGGGCTTGGGTGGATTTGAGAAGGGACAATGCGGGATCAATTATGGGACTTCAGCGGGAGTGCTGGTCAATCTGGGCTCCACCCCTTTGATCGAAGAGGGTCTTCTGACCAATATCGGGTATTCCGATTCAGATACGGCAAGTTATGTGATGGAGGGAACAGTCAATGCCGTTGGATCACTGTTCGAGTGGTTTGAAAAAGAGAGAGGGATTTTAGAAGCATCGAAAAACTGGGAGGCTCTGATGGCCTCCTCTTCAGAAGGATGGTATATGATTCCTGGGATGTACGGGATTGCTGCTCCTTACTGGAAGGAATCTGCTGCAACTGAATTTGTTGGTAAGGGAGGTAGTCTTTCGAAGGAGATCGAGTTAAGAGCAGGGATGGAATCGATCGCCTATCTCATCACCGATATCCTCGATAGAATACAAAAATTGCCTGGTTTTCGAATCGAGAGGATTATGGCATCAGGGGGAGCAGCACGCGCCCCCCTCTTGCAATTCCAGGCAGATCTCCTTGGAATGCCCGTTCGCCATACCTCGATCTCTGATGCGACCGCTTTGGGATGTGCTTTCTTAACCGGCCTCTCTCTCAAGATCTGGGATGAATTCAAAGCGATTCGACCTTTCATCCGGGAAGAGGAAATATTTTACCCGATGATGTCAGAGGAAGAACGAAAGAGTCGATTAGAAGGTTGGCGGCATGGGTTGAAGGCGAGGGGGATCTTCGATGCATAGGCCCCTGAGGTTGGAGAATGTTTTTTTAGAGGCGGATCAATTTCCTGCAAACAGGATCATCACCACTCCAATGCCCCAGCAGTAGTAAGAAAAATGGTACATCTTTCCTCTCTCGATAATCTTCATTAAAAGAGCCAAAGACAAAAAACCAGCCAAAAAGGCGCTGAAGGTTCCGATAGAAATGGTTTGAAGCTCCATCACGGATTCCACTTTCCGAAACTCTAAAAGGGTGGCACCCAAGATCGCTGGAAGGGAAAGGAGAAAGGAGAATCTTCCAGCCAGTTGTCGGTTTAAGCCGCAAAAAAGGCCTGTGGAAATCGTAGCACCAGATCGGGAGATACCGGGCAGGATGGCAATCGCCTGGGCGATGCCAACCAGCAGTGCGTCCTGCCATCTCATTTTCCCTAATGGGCGGCCTTCCTTTTTGATCCAACGGGTGAAAAAGAGAGAGAAACCTGTTAAGAGGAGCATGCCCCCAACGGTTTTCGGTTGAACGAAGAACGATTCGATCCAGCCCTTGAAGAAGAGGCCTGTGAGACCTGCTGGAATGGAGCCGATCAGAATCCACAAAAGCAGCTTGTTCATCTCTCGCTCGCCATTTTTCCACAGGATCATCCTGCAGAAGGCTTGTCCTATTGCCCAGATCTCTCTTCTAAAATAGATGACCACAGCCAGGAGGGTTCCAGCGTGGAGCATCACATCGAAAAAGAGGTGGGGCTCTTTTAACCCAAAATGGGATTGAAAAAAGACGAGATGGCCGGAACTGCTGATGGGCAAAAATTCGGTCACCCCTTGAACGATTCCCAGAAAGATGGCTTGGTAGAGATTAATTTGAATCCTCCTTTCATCTAAACGCCCCGGTTTGTCAATCCGAAATGGGAGTATCGAAATTCGAAACCATTCCTCATTCCGAAAAACCTCATTTCCAAAACATAATCTACACGCTAATATTTTGGAAATTCGAATTTTGAACATTTGAATTTGTTTCGAATTGTGTGCTTCCGATTTATCCTTTTAAAGTTGCGACGGCTTGGTTGACCTTGCCTTCAACAAGTTTTTTAATCTCCTGGAGCCTCCTCTCATTCAAGGCCTCAAACCTGAGCACTAAAACCGGTTGTGTGTTCGACGCCCTGACCAACCCCCATCCATCTCCAAACTGAACCCTTACGCCATCCACATCGATGATGGCATACTCTTTTCTCATTTCTTCCTTGACCTGATCTACCACTTGAAATTTGATCTCATCAGGGCAGGGGACCCTGATTTCTGGAGTGATATGGGTTTTAGGGAGATCCGAGAGGAGGGAGGAAAGGCGATTTTCTGTTTTGGAAAGCAGTTCAAGGAGTCGACAGGAGGCGTAGATGGCGTCGTCATAGCCAAAATAACGGTCCGCGAAGAAGATATGGCCACTCATCTCACCGCCCAAGGCGGCTTTCTCTTCCTTCATTTTCTCTTTAATGAGGGAATGACCCGTTCTCCACATGATCGCTCTGCCCCCGTGTTTCTCAATATCGGCAAAGAGATTCTGTGAGCATTTCACCTCAGCTATAAACGTAGCTCCTTTCTTGTATTTTAAGATTTCACGGGAGAAGAGGATCATCAATTGATCTCCCCAGATGATGTTTCCCTGATCGTCTACGACTCCAATACGATCGGCATCACCATCATAACCAATCCCCACATCGGCGTGGGTGGTTAACACTCGATGAATAAGTTCTTTCAGGTTATCCGAAATGGTTGGATCTGGAAAATGGTTGGGAAACCGGCCATCGATATCGCAATAGAGTTCTTCCACCTCACACCCGAGGTCTCTTAAAAGAGGGGCAGCAACGATGCCTCCTGTTCCATTCCCGGCATCGATGACGACCTTCAATTTTTTGTCGAGATGGATGTTCTTTTTGATATAATCCTGGTAAGGCTGAATAATCTCGGTCTCTAAAAGTTTCCCATTCCCCACCTCAAAATCACCCTTTTCGACCAGCCTCCTTAACTTTTGAATTTCTTCGCCGAAGATGGTGGTTTTCCCAACAGAGATCTTAAATCCGTTGAATTCGGGAGGATTATGACTACCTGTCACCATCGCTCCCCCATCCCGATCGAGGTGAAAGATGGAGAAGTAATAGACCGGGGTTGGACAAACACCAATATTGACGACATCACATCCAGTGGAGAGCAATCCTTCAAGCAACGCTTCACTGTATGCCTGTGAACTCAACCTTCCATCTCTACCCACTACAAGCAATCTTTTACCCTGTCTGATCAGATGGGTTCCAAATCCTTTCCCTAATTGATGAACGATTTCAGGAGTTAAATCCTTATCCACCACTCCCCGAATATCATACTCTCTGTAAATCTGAGGATTGATCTTCATCGCTTCCTCCTACTTAAAAAATTTGCATAGCCCGTAGAACCAAGCGCACAAAGATCATTGATTTTGATTCGGATCGATATCTTATTATAGACATCAAGCATTCAAATTATCTTAAAATGATTCAGAAATCAACTGGTTATATTTTTATTCTTCACCTTTTGACTTTTGGAAGGGGATAAGCTAAATTAACCGACTGAAGGGGTTTCCTATGGAAATCAAAGCGATTCGGGGTTTCAACGATATCCTTCCCAATGAAATCGGAAGATGGCAGTTTGTCGAAAAGACGGCACGGGAGACCTTCGAGAGTTTTGGGTTTAGCGAGATTCGAATCCCCATCCTTGAGAAGACAGAGCTTTTTGCAAGAGGCATTGGTGAGGCTACAGATATTGTTGAGAAAGAGATGTACACCTTCACCGACAAAGGTGGAAGTTCCCTGACTCTTCGCCCGGAGGCAACGGCTTCGATGGCAAGAGCTTATCTTGAGCATAAATTATACACCTTTGACCCGGTGGCAAAACTCTACTGCATTGGTCCAATGTTTCGTTATGAACGGCCCCAAAAGGGACGTTACCGACAATTTTACCAGATCGATGCCGAAGTCTTTGGCGTGGGCAATCCCGTTGTGGACGCAGAAGTGATCCTCATGCTCATCCATTTTTTAAAAAGGGTAGGGCTTGAAAAACTTGAACTTCAAATCAATTCCTTAGGATGTCGGGAGTGTCGCCCAAGATATCGAGGGGAGCTAAAAACCTATCTTTCAGGAAAATCCTTTCACCTCTGTGAAGATTGCAAAAGGAGACTTCAGACCAACCCTCTTCGCATCTTCGACTGCAAAATTGAGACCTGCCAGGAGGCTATTGTCGATGCTCCCAAGGTCAGTGATTTTATCTGTGAGGAATGCCGTTGTCATTTCGATCAGGTGAAGGAGTATCTTTCGATCGCAGACCTCGAGTATGTTCTCAATCCAACGATGGTCAGAGGATTGGATTATTACACCCGGACAGCCTTTGAGGTCGTCTCATACGATCTCGGTGCCCAGAACGTCGTCACGGGAGGAGGACGGTACGACAACCTCTTTCAAGAAATAGGAGGAATGGATGTTCCCGGGATCGGGTTCGCTATTGGCATGGAGCGATTGATCTCCCTGCTTCCTCGAGATAAGGGATCGACCCGGCCTTTAGATCTATTCATTGCGGTGTTAGGTAAAAAGTGTAAGCAAGATGCTTTTCGCATCGCCAATCAACTTCATCTCGAAGGCATCCGGGCAGAATTCGATTATGAGGGGAAAAGTCTCAAAAGCCAGATGAGGCGGGCCGATAAGTTCAACGCTCGTTATGTCCTCATCTTAGGAGAGGAGGAGTTGGAAAGGGGTAAGGCTACCCTGAGAAATATGGCGGACAAAACCCAGGAAGAGGTTCCTCTTCAGAACATGGTTCACATTCTGAAAGAGAAGATTCTTCGGGATTGAAAGTTTGGTTTATTATGTGATATATTATTCCTGGCCCTCGGGCACCATGCCCTTTGCAGTTTTTAAAGTGGGGGATCGTTCAATGGTAGGACAACGGACTCTGACTCCGTGAATTGAGGTTCGAATCCTCATCCCCCAGCCAATTCTCTTCACCTCAACATACCACTTCTATTTTTGATTGACATGGTTCCCTCATTTTCATCCACTCATCTGTAATATTTTATGATGGGATGGAGAGTTGCTCCTGTACCCCTCCCAAGTGGATGAACCCTATTTATGGAATGCTCCAGTGAGAAATTCATGGTCATAGAAGCCAGAATAATAAATGTTGGAGGTGATGAACTTGCAATAAAACATCCCATTTTCAACAAATTATTACAACGCTGGAAGTTTCCATATGCTGATCACTATTCGATTTCAAAGTGAAGGTTTCATACTATAAATCTTCACACCTCTGAAATTTCGTTGACAAGAGAGAATGAAACGCATAGAATTTTTGTAAATTCCAACCTCCCGTTCAATAATTGTTCGGCGGCAAGGCTGCGTTTTAAAGTAGGAGTTGAAAAGGAAATGTCGACTCACCACAAAATAATCGTCGGTGATTCGCGGAGAATGACAGAGCTTCCCGACGAGTCCGTTCATCTGGTCATCACATCACCACCGTACTGGCAACTCAAGGACTATGGGAATGAGAACCAATTAGGCTTTTACGATTCATACGAGGACTACATTAATAATTTGAGCCTTGTTTGGCACGAATGTTACCGCGTGCTGCACAAGGGTTGCCGGCTCTGTGTCAATATCGGTGATCAGTTTGCTCGCTCTGTCTATTATGGCCGATATAAGGTCATCCCTATAAGGACGGAGATCATTAAATTCTGTGAAGCTGTCGGCATGGACTACATGGGTGCTATTATCTGGCAGAAAGTCACCACAACGAACACCACGGGCGGAGCAACGATAATGGGGTCCTTTCCCTATCCGCGAAATGGAATTATAAAGATCGACTATGAGTTCATTCTCATTTTCAAGAAGTTAGGCAATCCACCGAAAGTCAGCAAAAAAGTCAAGGAACTTTCTAAACTAACTACCGAGGAATGGAACACCTACTTTGCCGGTCATTGGAATTTTAGCGGCGAGAAGCAGGACAAACATCTGGCCATGTTTCCCGAAGAACTCCCTCGTCGATTGATCCGCATGTTCTCATTCGTTGGTGATACTGTCCTAGATCCATTTCTTGGTAGCGGGACAACATCTCTTGCAGCAAAGAATCTCGGGAGAAACTCGGTCGGCTATGAGATTAACCCCAAGTTTGTTCCGATTATCAAGCAGAAGCTCAAGGTCTCCGAGCCAGACATCTTTGGAAATGTCACCTGCGAGTTTGTGCATCAGAACGCATCCGATATAGATATAGATATTTCTCAACGAATCCAATCTCTGCCTTATCGATTTTCCGATCCCCAAAATCTTGACAAAAAGATAGACCCTAGAAAGCTGAAATTTGGATCAAAAATTGAGGACGGTGACGATGGGGCGAGAGTGTCACTTTTCGCTGTAAGGGAAGTCGTAAGTCCTGAGATCCTCAAGCTGGACAACGGGCTATCAGCTCGATTGCTTGGAATTGTTGAACTGCCCTCCCATCGCCAGAAAGCCATTGCCTTCCTGACCGAGAAGTTGAAAGGTCAGAAGGTATTCATCAAATTCGACAATAACAAGTATGACGAGAAAGGCAACCTTCTCGCATACGTCTATCTCAAAAACAAGACTTTTATCAATGCTCATTTAATTAAGACAGGATTTGTATCCGTTGATATGAAACGGGAGTATAAGTACCGTTACAAATTCCAGGAAACTTTGAGGAAGGTTCATGGCTAAAGAATGGATTTTGAATAGCGCAATGAACCGTTTCCAACTAAACTTCAAGAGAAATGTGGGAGCTGTCTCCGAAGCAATACGCAAGTGTGCACCAAAGAATCTTGAAGAATGGAAAGAATACTATTTTACAAGGGTGAGAAGCAAGGAATACATCGAAGAGCTCGGCAGAAAACTCTATATAAAGATAACTGAAGTCATTGCTTCAGAGGTCGACGAAGTCACAGAACAAGATTGCATCGAATATATGTTTCAAATGGTTATCAACCGTACATACGATGGCTACCTGACTGAGATTCGAACAATCTATGGTCAACTTCAAAGCCTTCTTGGCGTAAAGATTGAGCCGGCACCTGACGAGTGGGATAGACTTTTCAACGTTGACTTTTTTATTAAAGTCGCAGACAAGTATATTGGTCTCCAGAACAAGCCCGCTAGTGGTGTCTCTCATATTCCAGAGATATTCAAAGAGCGGAATCAGCAATCAGCAACGCATCTTAAGTTTACAGAGCGATATGGTGGCAAGGTATTCTATGTTATCTCAGTAAAAGAGGGAAAGAGCAAGGTCATCCAAAATAAAGAGGTCGTTGAAGAAATCCGCGCTGAGATAAAACGCTTGAGTGGATGAACGAATAGCGATATCACTCCTAACAAAGGGTCCCAACCGACACACTTCGCTCGCTTAGCGTGCGGTTGAGCCCTGGCGTAAATGGAATGAAAGGAGGAGAGGATGGCACCGAAAAAGGACAGAGCAGACAAACCACGTTGCGGTTTGTGCGGAAAGACCAGGCAGTTAACGAAGACCGAATGCTGTGGCAATTGGATCTGTGATGACGAACACAAGTATGTGATTTTCTCTTACGCAAGGAACAGTTGCTACCGGAATCATCGCCGATATACGCTCTGTGGCTATCACTTCGATGAGGGGCATGAAGGGGACTGGAAGACCTGCCCGGAATGCCGAAGTGATTTTGAGCCCGAAATGGTCGCGTGGTATGGCACCAACGAGTACAACTTCGAGAAGATGCCTGATCCGCCATCCTTTGAGCCGACGAAATGTTCGCGTTGTGGTGTGATCATCAAGCTCGGGACGGATGGCTACACCAGGTCAGGTGACGGTTACTGGTGCGAAGCATGCGCTATGAAAGAATGGGAGAAGGGGATGCGTTGAGCCAACGCCTGAACGGTCCGGCTTTGCCATCCAAGATTTTTTACGTTTCTTTTCCGCAAGAGGTAGCATGGTAGAATACACCAGCATATGAGCCATCTCAAACCCCTTTCTATATCAATATCTTCCGAGTTTTGAGATACTGTCAATTGTGCCTTGTTGAGGCCTGCCCCCTCAGCCCCGTTCTCGCACTAAGAAACGGGTGATGAACATCATTTAAAAAGAGGAAGAAGCCATGCCGCACATTCAAAAAGGGCTGAAGGGTCAAGAAGAAATGGTCGTTGGGCATGAGGATTTAGCGAGTGTGATGGGGAACATTGGTGCGGAGGTTCTTTCAACCCATCGAGTCGTTCTCCTTATGGAATTGGCAGCCCGTAATGCGATCAAGGACTGCTTACCGGAAGGAAAGATGACGGTGGGAACGTTCATCCGCATTCAACATCTTGCCGCTACTCCACTTGGCTCCAAAGTTCGTGCTGAGGCGTTTCTGAAGAGGATTGACGGCCGTAAGTTGGTCTTTGATGTGGCCGCCTATGATGAGTTTGAAAAGATCGCAGAAGGCGAGAATGAACAACTCGTCGTATCGATCGACAAATTCCTGGCGAGGATCCAGAAGAAAAGGCTGAGCTAAATTTCATTTCGGAAGGGAGATGCCGGTATCAGTCCTAACGACAAGGCAGATCTATTCATCAAGGAACTTTATCACTTCGCCATTCGGGATGGGTCTCAGACGACCCCCTTCATTCATATCACGGACTTTTCCTGCTGTAATAAGGGCATCATCCGGATACCCTCGCTGTTCCCAGAAACCAGAAAGATAATGGTCCATGAGCTCGATCTTCACAACGCTCTTCGCTGATTTGTACCCCCACAGGTAAGGGCAAAATCCTCGGACAGGGCCACCATAATCTTCTTCGAGTAACTCTCCATCAAACTCATAGGCGAGAAGGGTTTTTTCCAGGAGAGCCACCTCAATGGGGATGGAGGTGTCGTAAATCATCCTATAAGACCAGAAACGGATATACTTCACTTCTGGGCCTGTCTTAACCCCATCCAGCAAATCGGCGATCTTTACACCTCCCCACTTCCCACGAACAGAGAACCTGGTGACACTGGTCAGGCGGGCATCAACAATCGTTTTCGGCAATGAGATCAGTTCCTGCCAGGTGAATTTTTTGGGGTTCGAACAGAGGCCGCTCACCTCGATCACCCAACCCTCCCGGTTCAGTTTGCCCGGATGCCCTTCTGCCCAAAAAATTGGCGTATGCAGATCTTTTAATCGACTCATTCCCTTCCTCCTGTACGTTCACTCTTTGGTCATTCCGACCTAAAGATAGCTGAAATGATAAAGAGAGATCAACCCATTCAGCCGATAATAACCATTCCCAAATAACCATCCACCGTGACCGGCGGATCCCCTAACTGGAACGTCCCAGATCGAGAAGCTCAGAGGCAAAGGCTCTTTCATTTTCTTTGAAACTGGAAAAAAATCTTGTGAGCATCTCTTCATGACGGCGCCGCTCCCTTTTGGTAGGAATGGTGGGATGGTCAGCCATCTTGAGTAAAATCTTGATGATTCCTTCAGGTCCTTGAAGACACTGCGTCTCCTCTCCTATTAAGCACGAGAGATCTCCAAAGTTCTTGATGAAATCCTCCAACTTCCTATTAAACTCTGCATCCTCTACCCTATCCGATGACCGCAGGCTCAGAGCCAGAGCAGGATTTCCCCGAAACATTTGAGCCATCTCTTCGAGTCTCTGGTTACGCTCTAAACTTTTCAGTGGCCCGCTTCCCAGCAGTTCCATGAACTCGTAAGGGTCTTCAGGCCTTATGGCATTATTATAAAACTGCCCAAACAATCGCATCCCGTGAGCGAATGGGATAACATCGCTCCAATAAACAGCTTTCCATCTTCCGTGAATATTCATTCGGCGGACGATTTCTTCTGCCGATTGAGTGTCAGAAAGTTGAGTTACGTCTTGACGTGAAAGACACTCCGCCTCCTCCACCATGGCCGGGATAAGTTCCTCCTCAATCTTTTTGCGAAGGGTTTTTAGATTTTCAAAGCTTCTCCGCAGGCTCAGATACCATGGTCGTTTATCTTCTCTCGATCCCGAGGAGATCGTTGTGATCGGCCGGGATTGAAGAATAAAAAGGTTTCCTTCTCGAATTGTCCACTCCACATCCTGGGGCGCCCCAAAATGTTTCTCTGCTTTTAATACATTACCAAAAATCTCTTCAATCTCCTCATTGGATAAGGGCGGTTTTGCGGACAGGTAAGTTGGTAAAGGGTCCAGATAGGTTCCATCTGTTAGGCAAAGAGTGTGGGGCATCTCTTTCAGGGCAGGTATCGAGCGATTCTGGTGGAGCGTAGATCTGACACGGGATATGAAGACCGGGATAGAAGCCTTTGGTAGGCTGATTGGATTTCTTCATCGGGTAATTTTTCCTCCCGAAAGAGACGCTCTCGATGGGCAATGAATTCCTTCCATTGAGTTGCCGAGAGGGAGGGAGGTTGTTCTATTTGAGGCGTGTCTTTCAAGATCGATCTCCAGTCGGGGAACTGGATTTTTCCTTTTTTCACGGACCACTCATAGGCGTTTTTACCGTGATGTTCTATTTGATCTCCTAATTGAACCTTTATCAAGACTTCATTGGCTACTTTTAGCGTTTCGGTATGGAGTTGAATCAGGGTTTCGATCGGAGCGTATCCTCCTGCCAGAACCCATGTCACAGGTTTTCCCAAAGTACGACAGAGGGAAAAGACATAGGCATCACGGATCGCGAGGGCCTTTGCGCTCATTCCAGCACTATCATAAGGATCCATGCCTGCCTGATAGAGAATCAGGTCAGGATCCTGTTCTTTGATCAGAGGCGGGAGGAGCGAAGAGATGGTCACCAAGTAGTGAACATCCCGTTTCATCCCCTCATCAAAGGCTCCATGGAGAACGTGAAAAGGGTGGTGATTCTCTGCTCTGGGAGGTCCTCCCATCGGAGCGCCAAAAAGGGTGACGTTCCAGATCGAGGGGTATCCTAAGACGCATTCTCCTGTTCCATTGCCTTCATGGTGATCGAGGTCAAGGATCATGATTTTCTTGGCCTGTCCTTCCCAGATCAATTTATGGGATACGACGACCAACCCATTGATGGTGCAGAAACCAGAACCACGATGGAAGGTGGCATGGTGGTATCCATGACCTAAATTGGCGGTAATCGTCTTTTTCTGAACGGCTATTCTGGCTGCCTCGTAGAGACCTCCCACATTCAATAACCATCCTTTTGCGATCCGATCGTTCCAAACCGGAAGTCCCTGAGAGAGGGCGAGATGAAGCGGTTCACCGGTAAAGAGGGCTCTCAAATAACGATCGGTATGGACCCGACGGAGGCTACTGAGATCGATGGGAGGCGCGGGAGGAGCCCTGCCAATTACGGAAGGGCTATCCGTATGAATCTGATGTCCGGGAAGGAGGCGATGACGCCAGATCGCTTCGAAGATGGCTGGCATCTTGGTGGGTCCTGTAAGAGCAGACATTCCGGTCGGTGGTCCTTTGACATCGCCTGGATATCCAGTGTGGTACCAGATCTCCTGGAGAGGTTGAGCCATGACTTGGTCCAAAATCGAATTGGACAATAGAAGGACCGGAAGAAGTGGTAATAGAATGAAGAGCATAGTACGGCCGATCATCCAGAGACCTCAGGATCCTCCTTACTTTTTCTCCTGGTTGGCCATTTTTGCCCAGGAGTCGCGCAGCGTCACAATTCTGTTTAACACAAGCCTTTCAGGCTTCGCGTCTTTTGCGTCAACACAAAAATAGCCGAGTCGCTCGAACTGGAAACGGTCTTCCGGTTTGGCAGTGGAAAGGCTGGGTTCCACATAGCAGGGGTTAAGGATTTCGAGTGAATTCGGATTGAGATGCTTTGTAAAATCTTCCTCTGTTTTCATTGGGTCTGGGACGTTGAAAAGCCGGTCATACAACCGCACCTCTGCAGGGATCGCGTGTTTTGCAGAAACCCAGTGGATGACGCCTTCAACTTTTCTTCCATCAGGAGGTTGACCACTTCGCGACTCCGGGTCATAAGTGCAATGGACTTCCAAGACCTGGCCGGTTCGTTCATCTTTGACCATGCTCGCAAATTGAATGATATAAGCGTATCGGAGTCGAACCTCACGTCCTGGACCCAGGCGGTTATATTTTTTGGGAGGTTGTTCATGAAAATCGTCCCGCTCAATGTATAAGACCCTGGAGAAAGGAACTTTTCTGGAACCCATGGCTGGATTCTGGGGATGGTTGGGACAATCGAAGGTTTCTTCCTCATTTTCGGGATAGTTGTCAATCACGAGCCGGAGGGGCCGTAGCACCCCCATGACCCTTTGTGCCCGCTCATTGAGATCATCGCGGACGCAATGCTCCAGCAGTGAAAGGTCAACCAGGTTTTCGTTCTTGGCAACGCCTATCTTTGCACAGAAAGCCCGGATCGCTTCGGGTGTATATCCCCGTCTTCTCATCCCTGCAAGGGTGGGCATTCGTGGATCGTCCCATCCCTTCACAAACCCTCTTTCAACCAGTTCGATGAGTCTTCTTTTGCTGAGAACCGTATAGCTGAGGTTGAGCCTGGCAAATTCAATCTGCTGGGGGTGGCTTTCGAGATTCAATTGATCCAAGATCCAGTCATAGAGGGCTCGATTGTTTTCAAACTCGAGGGTGCAGATGGAGTGCGTGATTCCTTCAAGGGAATCGGAAAGGCAGTGGGCGAAGTCATACATCGGATAGATACACCATTTCGTCCCGGTTCGGTAGTGATGCATTCGTTTGATGCGATAGAGGACAGGATCTCGCAAGGTAATATTGGGAGAAGCCATATCAATTTTGGCACGAAGGACGTGAGCCCCATCTTCAAAGTCTCCGGCTCTCATGCGTTTGAACAGATCAAGGTTCTCTTCGACGGAACGATGGCGGTACGGGCTTTCTTTTCCTGGCTCTGTCAGGGTTCCTCTTTGCTCCCGGATTTCGTCTGGGCTGAGACTACAAACGTATGCTTTTCCTTTTTCGATCAGTTGAAGAGCATACTGGTAGAGCTGTTCATAGTAGTCGGAAGCGTAATAGAGGCGGTCTCCCCAATCGAAACCGAGCCACTTCACATCGCGGATGATGGCATCGACATATTCCTGACTTTCACCGCTCGGATCGGTGTCGTCCATTCTTAAATTACAAGTTCCTCCATACTGGGCCGCAATGCCAAAGTTGAGACAGACCGATTTGGCATGGCCAATATGAAGATAACCATTTGGCTCGGGCGGGAATCGAGTTGCCACCCGACCTCCAAACCTTCCTGTCCGAAGATGTTCGTCAATGATCTCTCTGATAAAATCAGTGGGAGGTGATGGAAGACGTTGTGCCATTTTTTCATCCCTTTCTTTATCCGAAATCAACTCTATTTTACAATATAAATCCATTTTGCCAAAGACTTTTTATGTCTGTTTGAAAACCGTCTCCCTGTTTAGAGATCTCCAGAGATTTCAAAGTACATTATTGATAAACCTCTCCTTGCGTGGTAAGATACATTTTAATACCCCAGTAGCTAAAACGAATACAACGTGGCAAGGAGAGGCGTGTCATTCCAATCGTGTTTCAAGGACTGGAATGTTAGAATGGCCAATCATTCATACTGGTTTTATAGGCTTTTTACCCCGTTAGAAATCCCCGCTGCTTGCAGCGAGGATGAAGAGAGTTTCCTGATAGAAGCGAACACGGGGTTTAATGCCCCGTGTGAGCCTTCCCGTTAGGAGGCCGGAGGTCTTCTAACGGGGTTTACTTCAAACCGGCCGGTTCATCACCATGGGGGGATCAGATGGAGCGTCTGAAGGAATTTGTGGTCAAAAATTTTGAGAAAGTTGTGGTGGTCATTATTCTCCTCGCCGCCATTGCAGGAACCTATCTGATTGAAGAGAAGTCGGTTGTGCTCAATTTCTATTATCTTCCTGTTCTCGCCTCAGGTTATTTTTTGGGGAGACGTTTGGGCGTCTTGACCGCTGTTTTTTCCATTCTGATGATTATGATTTCCATCATCATTTTCCCCAATGGTTTCTTTGCGAAACAGGAGATTTCCAAGAGCATTTTTCAGCTTCTGTCCTGGGGAGGGTTCCTCATCCTGGCCAGTGTGACGGTGGGGACCCTTTATGAACAGAATGAGCAGCGACTCCGGGATCTAAAAAATGCTTATATTGGAGTGCTGGAGATTCTTTCAAAATATCTTGAATCGACCGACCGTTATACCAAAGGCCATTCGGTCAGGGTATCCGAGCTTGCCATGGAGATTGGTATTGCGATGGAATTGTCGCGTCAGGAGGTAGAGAATATCCGGGTGGCTGGGTTACTTCATGACATTGGAAAGGTCGAGATTAGCGGTGAGATCCTCCGAAAAGCGGCCCAGCTGACGACCGAGGAGAAAGAGATCATGGAAGAGCATACGGTAAAAGGGGCTTATCTCCTCACCTCTGTGGGTTCGGTATTAAAAGAGGTTGTTCCGATCGTCGTCTCTCATCATAAATATTTCATGGACCCCAACCCCGCCTCCGATCTGGGCAAAGAAACCCAGACCATTCCCTTGGGTGCCCGTATTATTGCAGTCGCAGATGCCTTTGACGCCATGACCAGCGACCGACCTTATCGCAAAGGGATGCCCCCCTGGGAGGCGATGGAAGAAATTGTCAAAAATGCGGGTAAACAGTTCGATCCCGAGGTTGTCTCGGCTTTCAAAGAGGTCATGCGAGGACGGATTGAGAGGGTCTAACCTCCTCTTCCAGGATGATCCTTGCATCGACAGCAAGGGCCCCCCGTCTGTAAGCAAAGATAGGGTTCAATTCCATTTCTTTGATCTCAGGAGTCTCCTCAGCCACTCTTGAAATGTTTAGGATGATTTCTGCTAAAGCCTCCAGGTCAGCCGGTTCATTTCCCCGATAACCTTTCAACAGGGGGAATCCTTTAATTTCTTCCATCATCTCAAAGGCATCCCGCCGGCTGAGAGGGATGATCCTAAAGGCAACATCCTTGAGGACCTCCACGAAGATTCCCCCCAAACCGAACATGATCACAGGCCCAAATTGGGGATCTTTGCTGGTGCCTATAATCACTTCGGTTCCAGGCTTTGCCATCTTTTGAACGGACACTCCCTGGATGGTGGCTGAAGGAAATTTCTTACGAGCGACTTCCACCATCTCCCGGTAGGCTGTTCGAACCTCAGAGGCGTTTTTTAAGCCGAGCCTCACTCCACCTGAATCACTTTTATGAACAATGTCAGGAGAGGCAATTTTGAGGGCCACCGGAAACCCCACTTTCTGACTGATGGTGACCGCTTCTTTCGGAGTCATTGCCAACCTTGTTTCAATGACAGGAATTCCTGCCTGTTTCAGGAATTTTTTCGATTCAAATTCCGTCAGTATCCGCCTTCCTTCCTCTCTTATTTTCATCAGCATGGGCGCTCGCTTCATGGGTGTCTCCTCTTTTTGCCTTTGCATACTGGGTTGCCAGTCCGAGTGCTTTGATAGCCATTTCAATATCAGAAAATACGGGAAATCCCATCTCTTCCAATCGGCAGGTCATTTCATGAATCAAGGAAATCCTCGGTCCATAAACCCAGGAAGCGATGGTCTTTTGATTCCCTCGCCATTCCTTATAAATGTTTAGATAGTTTTCAACCAATTCGCCAGAGGGTCCTGTCCAGATCACATTAAAAATGGAATCGATGCAGGGATCCTGGATAACGGCTTTTAGAATTTCAGAATAGATAGACATGTAATTATTCACCACTGCCATAGGTGGTCCAATATCCACAATCCTCTTCCCCAGACCCGGAAAGATCTGGTCCAATCTTTTTCTCGTCCTCGGGGATAGAAGGGGAACGTTCAGACCGTATCGGATACTTTGATCTATGGCTAATACTCCCACTCCGCCGGTAAAAGTGATGATCCCAAGCCGATTCCCTTTTGGCAAGGGTTGAAGGGAAAAGATCTTGGGCAATTCAAATAACTCTCGGAAACTTTCAAGTCGAAGGATACGGGATTGTTTACAGGCTGCATCAAAGGTCCGATCATTCAAAGCAAGAGCACCTGTGTGGGAGGAGGAAACTAGGGCTCCCTCTTCGGTTCTGCCCGACTTGAGGATGAGCACAGGTTTTCGGGACGTCACCTTTTTGGCAACGCTCAGGAATCTCTGTCCATCCTGAACGCTTTCAAGGTAGAAGGCCATTACTTTTGTTGCAGGGTCTTTTTCAAGGAATTCCATCATATCACATTCGTCCACGTCCGCCTTATTTCCGAAGTCACATATCTTGCTGACTCCATAATGGAGATCCCCATAAGGAAAGGCTTGCGGATTAATCATGCCGGTCTGGGCGCAGATAGCAATGGCTCCCTCTTTGAGGTTTTCATATCCCATCTCATAGGGATTAGGGATGAGGCCTATGGAAGGGTTGGCAACTCCTGCTGTGTTAGGTCCCAGAATTCGGATTTGACTCTGCCAGGCTAAATGAACCATTTCCTCCTGTAATCTTCTGCCCTCCTCATCCCTTTCTGCAAACCCATCTGAGACGACAATGGCAGCCCTCACCCCCTTGTCAGCACACTCTTTGAGGATTCCGTAAACAGATCGAGCCGCTGTGATGATGAGGACGAGATCGATTTTGTGCGGAACCTCTTTAATGGAGGAATAAACCTTGATCCCCCAGACTTCCTTATATGAAGGATTGACCGGAAAGATCCTCCCTTTAAAACCTGCTTTGAGAAGGGAGTTGATCACCACATAGCCCCCGAAAAGGCCTTCCCTCATCGATCCGATGACCGCAATGCTTTGGGGGTCAAAAAAAGGGTGAAGACTTAAGAAATCTAACTTTCTTAAAGCCATTTATTTCTCTCCCGGACCAAGGCAATCTATTTCAGACGTTTAAACTCTTTCAGATTAACCAGTTCATCCTCCGATTTCAAATCTTTTTTTTCGACCTACGGGGATGATGTTGTGTATATTTCCTCTCCTGTTGAAGATCAGGAGTGAGGCAGGGGGATACGAGAGAGGGAACCCAATCAAATTTTTATCATTTGTGGGTGACGGAGGTGTCTCTAAAATTTATCAAACATCATGCCGATTCAACAGGGTTATTTAAAAAGGCTATGGTCTGGAACCATAGCCTTCGTCTTCCATTGGAGCGGGCAACGGGGATCGAACCCGCGACCCTCGGCTTGGGAAGCCGATGCTCTACCAGCTGAGCTATGCCCGCCTCTTTTTCGCTTGTTGTATTGACGAGAACAATATAAAAAATTATTGGGCATTGGTCAAGGGATCACATCATTAAATTAAATCAAATCACGGTGAGATCTCGAGGAAGATAGGTTAATACCTCCGCTCCACTGGAGGTCACCAGAACCATGTCTTCAATCCGGACCCCACCCCATCCTGGAAGGTAGATGCCGGGTTCAACGGTGAAAACCATTCCCTCCTGAAGGATCGTTTTATTTTCACCATTGACCACCGGATCTTCATGAACGGCAAGGCCAATCCCATGACCTAATCCATGGCCGAAATAGTTTCCATAACCCTGTTCCTGAATGAATCCCCTTGCGATGTTGTCTATTTCACAAATGGGGACACCTGGCCGAATGCCCTCAATGGCTCGATCGTGCGCTTCTTGAACAATTCCATAGATCTTTCTCTGCTCCTGGGTCGGTGTTCCACAGACTAAGGTCCGTGTCTGGTCCGAATGGTAACCCTGTGCCCTTAACCCAAAGTCAATCAGGATCAAATCTCCTGATTCGATCCTTTTTTCGCTCGCCCTCCCATGGGGTAAGGCAGACCGTTGCCCGGAGGCAATGATGATATCAAAACCTGTTCCTTCGGCTCCATGCCTCTTCATGAAGAATTCCATTTCGAGAGCGAGGTCTTTTTCAAGGGCTCCTTCTTTCATCCATCCCAACATATGACGAAAAGACTTTGATGAAAGATCGATAGCAGACCGCAGGAGGTCCAGTTCTTGAGGGTCCTTTACTGCTCTGAGATTCTTCATCTCCTCTTCGAGACAGAAGAGTTCGGCCCCTTCTCCCAGGTACTTTTTAAGAGATTGATAGGACGATAGAGTAAGGAAAGAACCTTCAACTCCAATCCTTTTCAGGTTGAGGTCTAAAAGGAGCAAAGCAATCCCTTCCATCTTCTTTTTATAATGGATAATCTTTGCCTCTCTCACTTCCTCTTCTGCCTGGGTCCAGTAGCGAGAATCTGTTAAAAAATAGGTTGCCTCATGGGTCATGAGAAGGGCGCCGTCACTGCCAGTAAACCCGCATAGATAGCGAATATTTTCAAGATGTATGAAGAGGATAGCTTCTAATGGAATGGCATTGAGGATCTTTCGCAGGGATTGTTGCCTTTTGGAATAGGAAGCATCTAAGATCATCTCTTTTTCCTTTCGAGAATATTCTGAAGCCACTGTTGTAGGAGCTTGATTCTCTCCTCCCGAGGACGGATGGGAGATGGTGTACGGGAAGAGGTGATGCCCAACTGTTGTTCAAGATGCTTAAGACGCTCCTTGATTTCCAGATCAGATGGGTCCCGGGCAGAGAGGATTTTATAGATGTCATAAGCCTTCTGGAGGTCACCCTGATCGAGATAGATTTCAGCCAGGGTCCTGGTCGCAATTTCATCCATAATGGCTTCTGATCTCCTTGACAGAGTCTATTGAAACATTAGAGAATAATAGACTGAATGTCAAGATTTCTTGGAGGGGTGGGGGCCATCCAGTGAGATGACCAAAAAAAGATGGGGAATATTGACATCCAGCTCTTTTTAAAATAATATTTTTCGGTTTGATCAGGGAGGGAACATGATGGAAAAGAAATATCTCTTTTCACCCGGGCCGACGATGCTTCCGTCAGAAGTATTATTAAAGATGGCAGAACCGATCATGCACCATCGGGAGCCAGAATTTGAGAAGATTTTTGCTGAAATCAGGGAAGGATTGAAATATCTTTTCCAGACCAAGCAAGAGGTATTGGTCTTTACCTCTTCAGGGACGGGTGCCATGGAGGGGGCGGTTGCAAACCTGCTCTCTCATGGCGATAAAGCCCTGGTGGTTCGGGGAGGAAAGTTTGGAGAGAGGTGGGGAGAGATCTGCAAGGCTTATGGCATAGAATTTATTCCGATCGATGTGGAATGGGGAAAAGCTGTAGAGCCTGAAGCGATTCAAAAGGCGCTGGAAGGCGACCCTGCCATCCGAGCTGTTTATACCCAGGCGAGCGAGACCTCTACGGGCGTGAGACATCCGATTCAGGAGATTGCCCAGATCTTGAAGAGGTATGAAGATAAAGTGATTGTGGTCGATGCCATTACTGGAATCGGAGTCTTTGATATTCCCATGGACGCCTGGGGGATTGATGTTCTGGTAAGCGGATCGCAGAAAGCCCTGATGCTTCCTCCGGGTCTGGCTTTCGCTGCCCTGAGTGAAAAGGCGTGGAAGTTGGTCGAGCGTTCGAATCTTCCCAAATACTATTTCGACTTTAAAAAGGAGTTAAAATCGACGAAGAAGAATCAGAGTTCTTACACGCCAGCCATTTCACTCTTCATTGGACTCCGGGAGTCCCTGAAAATGATTGAGAAGGAAGGATTAGAGGCCCTCTTTCGAAGGCATGAAAAATTGGCACGAGCCACCCGTGAAGCGGTCAAAGCCTTGGGGCTCGATCTCTATGCGCCGGATTCACCGAGCAATGCCGTCACGGCTGTTAAAATCCCAGAAGGAATCGATGGAGAAAGGTTAAAAGACCTCCTCTTTGAGCGATTTGGGATTACTGTCGCCGAGGGGCAGGACCGGGCAAAAGGAAAGATTATTCGGATTGCTCATCTCGGATACTATGACAGGCTGGATATGGTCATGGTCATCTCTGCCCTTGAGATGCTACTTAAAGAGATGGGACATCGATTCGAATTAGGGGCAGGGGTGAGACGATTGGAAGAGGTGTTTATGGAGCCCTAGGGGCGAGAACCTTTGGAATTTTCTAAGCGAATTTATGATCATGAAACTCGATGGGGTGAACCAATATGGGAGAATCATTTAGGGTTTTAGTGAGCGATCCCCTTTCAAAGAGGGGCTTGGAGATTTTGGAAAGGGCAAAGCATATTCAGTTTGATCTCAAGCCAGGTCTTTCTCCAGAGGAGTTGAAAAAAATTCTTCCGGAATATGACGCCATCATCATCCGGAGCGAGACCAAATTAAAGGCAGACCTGATTGAAGCAGGAACCCGTTTGAGGGTCATCGGAAGGGCAGGGATTGGCCTGGATAATGTCGACATTCCCGCGGCTACCAAAAAGGGGGTTGTGGTGATGAATACACCTCAGGAGAACGCCATCGCCGCGGCAGAGCATACGATTGCCATGATGTTGTCTGTTTCAAGAAAGATTCCTCAAGCCACTGCCTCGATGAAAGCAGGTAAATGGGAGAAGAAAAAGTTCACGGGGGTAGAACTTTATCAAAAAACCCTCGGCTTGGTGGGCATTGGCGTCATTGGAACGATTGTCGCAGATCGTGCCAGAGGCATGAAGATGAAGGTGATTGGATATGATCCTTATCTTGCTCCGGAAGTAGCTGAAAAGAAAGGGGTAGAATTGGTCTCTTTTGATGAACTTTTGAGCCGATCAGATTTCATCAGCGTCCATACCCCCCTCACTGAAGAGACCCGGAACCTCATCGATCAGAAGGCCTTTGATAAGATGAAAAGAGGCGTGATCCTCATCAATTGCGCACGAGGAGGGATCATCAACGAAAGGGCGCTCTATGAGGCGATTCAGTCGGGGAAGGTGGCTGGGGCGGCGCTCGATGTGTTTGAGAAGGAGCCTGCGATTGGTAATCCTCTTGTCGATCTGGAGGAGATTGTCTGCACTCCCCATTTGGGAGCATCCACCGAAGAGGCCCAGGAGAATGTGGCCATTGCCATAGCCCAGCAGGTCGTGGATTATCTGATCAACGGTGAAATTCGGAATGCCGTTAACTTGCCTGCAGTCAGCCCAGATCTCCTGCTCTTCTTAAGGCCTTATCTCAGGCTGGGAGAGAAATTGGGAAGCTTTCTTGGGCAGATCTCGAATTATGCCATTGAAGAGGTCATGATCGAATACCTTGGGGAGATTGGTTCCTACGGAACCAAACCCATCACCGTCTCGATCCTGAAAGGACTTTTGACCCCTTTTGTAGGCGAAACAGTCAACTTTGTGAACGCCCCAGTGATGGCCAAAGAGAGAGGTATCCGGGTGACCGAATCGGTGAGTGAGAGCGCGGAAGACTATGCGAGTTTGATTTCCCTTACCGTTCGATCCAAAATGGAACAGAATTACATTGCAGGGACCCTTTTCGGAAGGAAAGAGTTAAGAATCGTCAAGTTGAACGATTTTTTTATCGAAGCCATTCCCGAAGGAACCATTCTTCTCATCAACAATTACGACCGTCCAGGGGTCATCGGTAATATCGGAATGGCTCTGGGAAGCCGGGGCATTAATATAGCCACCATGCAATTTGGACGTGATCGAATGGGAGGCATGGCCATTTCACTCCTCCATCTCGATTCTCCTCTGCCTCCAGGAATGTTAGGTGAAATTTTGAGATTGCCCAATATTATTTCTGTCCGTCAAATTGAACTTTGACCCATGAACTAAAATAGGAGAAACGGATGGCTAATGTCGTGATTGTGGGCGCCCAATGGGGAGATGAAGGGAAGGGGAAGATTGTGGATCTGCTCACCCGATATGCGGATGCAGTGGTCCGCTTTCAGGGAGGCAATAATGCAGGACACACGATTGTTCTCCGGGGCGAAAAATTTGTTTTTCATTTGATTCCTTCCGGTATTCTCTATGAGAACAAGAAGTGTCTGATTGGGAGCGGTGTGGTGGTGGATCCAGCGGTCTTGATCGAAGAGATTACAGAGCTGAAGCAAAGAGGCTATCTGAAGGATGATTCCCAGCTCCTGGTAAGCGAGGAGGCCCATCTCATCCTTCCCTATCACAAGAAGATCGATATCGCCAGAGATCGGATCTTTAAAATTGGCACCACAGGCCGCGGGATTGGACCGGCCTATGAAGATAAGGTCGCCCGTTATGGAATACGGATGGTCGATCTCATGGATGAAGCAGTTTTTCGCCAAAAACTGAAGGACAATCTTCTCCAGAAAAATACCTATCTTTCACGGGTGCTCCAGGAAGAACCTTTTCGATATGAAGAGATTCTCGATGAATATTTACGCTACCGGAGGGAGATCGGAAGGTATGTCCAGGATACTTCCCGAGTGCTTTATGAAGAGATCCAGAAAGGGAAACATATCCTTTTTGAAGGAGCTCAGGGAGCGCTGCTCGATGTGGATCATGGCACTTATCCTTATGTGACCGCTTCCAACACTGTGGCAGGGCATGCCTGCGCCGGCTCAGGCATTGGTCCGACCCTGATCGACTCTGTGATTGGTGTGGCAAAAGCCTATACCACCCGGGTTGGAGAGGGACCTTTTCCCACCGAACTAAAAGATGAAATCGGCGAGAGCATTCGCCAGAAAGGAGGAGAATACGGTGCCACGACAGGCAGGCCACGACGCTGTGGGTGGTTTGATGCTGTGGTGGTCAATCATGCCGTCCGACTGAATGGCATCCAGGCAGTGGCCATCACCAAGCTCGATGTGCTGAACGACTTTGATAAGGTGAAGATCTGCGTGGGGTATCGTATCGGTAATGAGGTCTTCCACCATGTCCCCACGAATTTGAAAATCCTGGAAAGCTCAGAGCCCATTTATGAGGAATTGGAAGGGTGGAAAGGAGAAATCAAGGGGGCGCAGCAGATCGAGGATCTTCCTATTCAAGCGCGACGATATTTGAAAAGAATTGAAGAACTGATTCGGGCAAAGGTGGTGATGGTTTCCATAGGTTCTGAGAGAGACGAGACCATTGAGATGGGACATCCCTTTAAAAATATTTTCTGATGGCTTGACAATCAGAAAGGTTTTCTCTTAATTTTGTTTCAAGGGGCCGTTAACTCAGGAGGTAGAGTATCTGCCTTTTAAGCAGAGAGTCACTGGTTCGAGTCCAGTACGGCCCACCATAAAGGCAAAAATTCGAAGCACGAAATCCGAAATTCGAAACAATTTACAATGCCCAAAAACAAAATATGAAATAAATTCGTTTTAGACATTTAGAAATTTGAATTTTGACTTTGTTTCGGATTTCGAAATTGCTAATTTGAGAGGGTCCCCATCGTCTAGAGGCCAAGGACACCGGCCTTTCACGTCGGCAACACGGGTTCGACTCCCGTTGGGGACGCCAATATAATAACAAGGGGTTAGCGAATCGGCTAACCCCTTTGTTTTTGTCCGGTGACCAAATAGTGTCCATTTGAAAACCAAAAATGGGTTATTTTGCTATTTCGGTAGCCTCTTGGATCGGCTGATTCAGGTGTCAATCCAGAGTGGAGACCGCTTCCCTTAAATGCTCCGTTGAGAGATGCGAGTACCTCATGGTCATCCTCAAGTCTTTATGTCCGAGAAGGGTCTGAACCGTCCTCAAGTTAACCCCTCCCATTGTAAGATAAGAGGCAAAGGTGTGTCTCAGGTCATGGAAGCAAAAATCTTTGATTCCGGCGCGCTTGCAAGCTCTTTCAAAGGCAACGGTGACCATATTCCCGTTAATGTCAGGGGAAACCTTTTCCTCATGGAGGTGGACGGGAAGAGATTTGAGGATGGAATAAAGAGTGTCGTTCATGGGGATTGTTGATTACAAACGCATCCCTTATGGTTCAAAATTCTATCCGTGGTGGGTGATTGCCAATGACTGCAAAAAGCCAAACCGAACCAGTAGAATGTCTCTTAAAAAGTTCAGAGATCATATTTTTACCGTTGGAGTAAAGACTGTTAAACCAAAGTTCAGGGATGGAAGCGTGAAGCCGGAGCCTTTCTGGTATTCAAGAGTAGATGAGATTTATGATAAGCACGCTTGATTATTTTTTAATTTTTTTAATTAGTTTTAGCAATAGCAAAAGCAATAGTTATAGCAATAGCAATAGCAAGAAACCCATAAGATAAGTTTATGAAAAAAAAAAGAGATAATTGGCCTCGCTTGTCAAAAATTTTGAGGGGATGGCTGAAAGAGTGAACCCCTCATTACCCCATCCCTTTGGGGATGGTTCAATCAAACAAATTTTCACTCAAGAGCCTCGGTGATCCTGTAAAGGATTGCCGGGGCAAAGCCCATTTAAAAATCTCCTTTTGACTCCCCAAAGCATAACTGATATTTAACATCTAACCAGAGGCCCTATAACCGACATAAAGTTTTACCGAACGGGAGGAATATGGGCTGTGTCATTTCAGACCCCATTTCTTAAATAGGAATGGGGTAAACCCAATGAACAGAGCACATGGGTCATAGAGGGAGGGCAATACCAAATAACATACGGTTTAAAAGGGGTTGAGGTTGGTGGAAGGCATAAGGCATATAACGATGTTTGGATTTATTACAAACAGAATAAGGTTCTTTTTTTGGTAACCACCGATTAGTGGCACATTATCCCTGGGATGAGTATCAAAAAGGTCAGAGGGAAAGGAAAGAATTACCGGGAATAATGAAATATTGGTTTTAAAAAAGCCGGCGGACAGGAAGGGATATTCTCCAAAGGGGGATATTCTCCAGGGGGTAAAAATCACTTCTGGTTAGAATTTAATGGGTTTAGATAAATTGGACTCCTTCTTGCAAATAGAAATTGCTGAAGGTTTAAATTTATGGTGCGCATTTAGGAGGGCTTTTAGCAATTTTAGTGTATCGGATTTCTCCGCTACCCCCCTTGAATTTTGGAGTTGACAGGGAGGTTAAAAAGATTTAGGGTAAGATCAACCCTGTTGTGAGAGGTTGCCATGCCGGATGAACTGAAGATTGTCCTTGAGGATGTGAAGGAGAAGTTTGATACGGTCATTGAAGGTATCCAGATGATTAACGATAAGTTGGACCGACATATCGAGGATTCCCATAAAGAACACGAAAAATTTGAAGCCGCGCTTTTGGAACTGAAGAGGAATATAAACGAGCACCGGAACAACACAGAACTCCATCACGGGAAAAGAGGGAAGAAAGCCTCCTGATTCCGGTGTCCCAATAGTGTCTATTCTGAGTCTAAAACCGTGTGATTCGGGGTAGATCGGTAAAACCCTCCGACAGTCAGGAAGTCCTTGATTATCAACATCTATCTCAATTTTTATCACTCAATACGAATCAGTCAAAAAAGGTCCTTTAGGCACTTTCACGTCGGCAACACGGGTTCAACTCCTGTTGGGGACGCCAATATATTGTAAAAAGCCCTGTTTCTGCTCAGGGCTTTTTATTTTTGTGAAACCCATCCGGCCTTAAAACATCCCTTACCCAAAATCTTTACTCCCTTCCTTTTTTATGTTAAGAAAGCTTGAAAGGATTGGAGTTTTTTTATATTAAACGCTTCCTATGGCGGCTTGGCTTCGTAAAAGAAAAAAGTGGGTTATCTTTTTCTTACTCTTGGGTGTTTGCTTCCTTTTTATCTATCGATTTAATTCCCAGATCTGGGTGAAGGCGGTGGAATATTACCACCTTCTCCACGATCAGCACCACCTGAAAACCATCATCACCTCCTATGGCGCCTATTCGCCGCTTGCCTATATGTTCATCCAGGCTTTGCAAGTCATTGTGGCTCCCATTCCTGGAGGGCTCATCGAATTTATCGGCGGTTACTTATTTGGTGTCAAGGCAGGTTTCTTATATTCGATGATCGGGGTCATCATCGGCTCGCTGACGGCTTTTGGTCTGGCAAGACTGTTTGAAAGGGTAGCCGTTGAGAAGTTTGTTCATATTCGAACGATGAAGAAATTTGATTACCTGATTGGACATGAGGGAGTCATTCTGAGCTTTCTCCTCTTTCTCATCCCGGGATTTCCGAAAGATGCCCTTTGCTATATCCTCGGTTTAACCCCCATGCATCTCGGCATCTTTCTCATCATCTCCACCATTGGAAGAATTCCGGGGACCTTGATGGCATGCCTTCAGGGCGGAAAGGCGTATGATCACCAGTATAAGGCCCTGATCATTCTATTCGCCCTTTCTTTGGTGATCATCATGGTCTTTTATATCTACCATGAACCGATTCATCGTTTTATTAAGAAATTTAGGAAGGTTCGATCTTAATTTTTTACGCTTCAATACGTCCGATGGGAAAAGAGACAAAAACAGGAAAATGGACCTCTGATTTAGTCCTGGATTTATATTCGAATCTCTTATCCGAAGTTTGGGAAGTGGTTTCTGCCTTAATTGGAGAGGCCATCCTGGAGCTCCTGTTCACTCTCTCCATCCGAAAGATTGGAGAGAAGTATCCTTTTTTGAATTCCCTGACCGTATCTGAAGAGGGCATTTCTATGGATCGGATGAAAGAGGAGTATCGGGTCCTTTCTCCTGTAGAGATCCATCGAGGGTTTCAGGGTCTCATCAATCACCTCCTGACGCTTTTTTCTGCTCTTGCCGAAGGGGTGATCAGCCGTGAAGTCTTTCCAAAGGTTTTCCCAAAGGTGAGGGAGGCCGAGCGTTTGATTGTCCAGAAATAGGTAGACCCGTGAGACTGGTTGTTAAAAACCTCAACATTTTAAGATCGATCCTTAACACGATCAATACCAGTTTTGAGATGAAGGAGCTGGTGGAAGCAGCAGGCCACAATCTTCCCAATCTCTTTGAATTTTCTTCCTTCGGGCTATTCTGGAAGGAAGGATTGACGCTCTATCTCTATCAGGAGGAGTCCTGCCCCCTTTCTTTCACCCAGGAGGTAGCCAAGAATATGCTGAAGGTCTTGAATGCTCTGGGAGAAGGGCCGGAGGAGATCGAAGAGGTGACCCTTCAAATCGAGAAGAGAAAATTGCGCCCCTCCCATATGGCGATGGCACCTGACGCCACTCTGAAATCTTACCTGACCCTCCCTCTCGCTGTGGAGGAGGAGATTATTGGATGTGTTTCTCTCAACAGCGACCAGCCCAATGCCTATGACGCCCAGGACCTCCAGTTCTTTTCAGTGATTGGATACCAGATGGCGGCGACCTTGAAACATTTTCAACGATTCAGTTCCGTCAAGACGATGGCCATTTACGATACCCTGACGGCGTTATACAATCGGAGATATATGGAAGAAAGGTTGATGGCTGAAACACAGAAGGCTTTTTATAGCGGATCTTCTCTCTCGTTGGTTATGGTGGATATTGATCACTTTAAAAAAGTGAACGATACGTTTGGTCATACAGCAGGTGATCAAGTTTTGAAGGAGATTGCCTCTCTTTTAAAGAATTCCACCCGGAAGAAGGATACGGTTGCTCGTTACGGAGGGGAGGAATTTATTCTCATTCTCCCTGAAGCAGGATTGGAAGAGACCGTTATGATCGCAGAGCGAATCCGGAAACAGATCGAAAATACTCCTTTTGAAGTAAGCCAGACCCAATTGCATTTGACGATCAGTCTGGGCATCTCGAACTTCCCTAATCACCATGCCCGTTCAAAAGATGATTTGATCAAGATGGCAGACCACGCCCTTTATGAGGCAAAAAGAGGGGGACGAAACCGCGTGTGTGTCTACCATCCCCTTCAGAAGTGAGGATAAGCGTTTCACAGAGTGATGCATTTTTTAATTATTCAAAAGAAAGGAGAAAGAGAAATGAGACTACTCAGAGGGATTTTTATTGTAATAGCGATCGGTATCCTTTTATGCCTATCCACGACTCATACAGTTGCCCAAGAGAAGGAGGTCATGATTGGGATTGTTAAAAGTATTGAGGGAAGAATGCTAATGAATGTAGAGGATGAGAAGACGAAGTCCCTTGTCACTTTTCGCATCGGGCGAAAAACGGTTTATACTCCCCGACGCTATCCAGCGATAGGAGAAAGGGTGAAGGTGGAATATTTACCCCATCGTGGGAATCTGGTGGCCTTTACCGTCACCATTATGGGGTCGAAGGAGTAAAGGAAAAACCCGAAAGCGAAGAAATTTAAAGTGGGTTAAAAACGAAGGTGGGCAGGAAAGAAATTTATGGGACACTCCAAGGGTGTCCCATTTTAATGTCTTCCTAAATTGAGCGATTTTCTCAAATTTCATTGTAGCGCAACCCTTTAAGGTTGGTTATAAAGCCTGCTTGCGGCGGGCAAGCAAGGCCAAAGCCTTGCGATACAGATCACCCTTTGAGTGATTTTAAACCTGGGCAGAAGCCTGTAGCTAAAGAGGTTTTCAAAAAGATCGCTCAATTTAGGGTCTTATGAAGAGGAATCCATAGGGGAAGCAGAAGTTCTCTTCTTTTCGATGATTTTTACGAGCAGAACACCGATCTCAAAAAGCACATAGAGAGGGCCTCCCATCAGGGACATGTTAAACACATCCGGCGTGGGAGTGAGCACGGCGGACAGAATGGCAATCATGAGAATGGCATATCTTCGGTTGCGTGTTAGAAAAGCAGCGTTTACCACCCGGATATAGCTCAACAGGGCAAGAATAAGAGGAAGCTCGAAGACAAGGCCAAAAGCAAAGATAAACCCCACACAGAAGGAGATATATTTGGCTACAGAGATCATAGGTTTGATCGTGTTCGATTGATATCCCAAAAGGAATTGAATGCCAAAGGGAAGGGTGATGAAATAGCAGAAAGAAGCCCCTGTATAAAAGAGTAAGACTGCTGTCAGAGGAACGAAACGAGTAGAGTTGAGCCCTCGTTTTTGGAAGAGAGGTGAAAAAGCTTTCCAGAGGTAATAAAAAATGATAGGGATTGAGAGAAAGAGACTGGTAAAGAGGGACAGCTTGAGCAGTGCGAGAAAGGCTTCGGGGATGCCATAAGCGACCAGGTTTTCCTGAAGGGAACGATGGAGGTGACGGAGTAATGCTTTGGCAAATGGAAAGATTGCCAGACTCAGCAAGATTACGATCCCCAGGATGGTCAGCAATCCCTTTCTGAAACGGTTGAGCGATTGAAAAAGTTCTTCCCGTTTGATTTCCATCCCGATTTTGTTTCTCCCGTCATCGATCTCAGGTTAATGTAACACAAAACAGGGTCTTCCGAAACCTCCCTTTCTCCCTCCTTTTTTCATCAAAAAATTATGGATCAGGTGGACTCCATATTGACAAAGAGTGGAAACAGAGATATAGAGAATTTGAAGACATGAGAGTCAAGCCTCCTCGATTACGAGTCGGAATCACTTACAATTTACGAAAAGATTTTCCCAGTCAGGACGATCAGCCCATCGATTCCTTCGAGGAGTTCGATTCGGAAGAGACGATCGATGCCATTCGAGAGGTTCTCCAAAGCGATGGGCATGAAGTCTTCAAGTTAGGAGGAGGCATCGATCTCCTGGATCGGCTCAGAACCTCCTCATTCGATATTGTCTTCAACATCGCCGAGGGAATAGGAGGTCGCAATCGAGAAGCTCACATTCCCGCCCTCCTCGAATTTTTAAACATTCCTTATACGGGATCCGATCCCCTCACCCTTTCCTTGACCCTTGACAAGGCGATGGCGAAAAAAGTGGTGAGAAGCGACGGCGTCCCCACTCCCGGATTCAAAAAAGTAGAAACTCTCAACGACCTTGAGGCACTCGACCTTCGCTACCCCCTTTTTGTTAAGTTGTGCTACGAAGGATCGAGCAAAGGCGTTCGACTCGATTCGAAGATCTCCGATCCTTTTACTCTAAGAGAGAAGGTCACCTGGCTATTAGAGACCTACGGCGCTCCCGTCCTCGTGGAAGAGTTCGTCAGCGGTCCTGAATTTACAGTGGGGATTTTAGGCAATGCCGACCCTGTGGTTCTCGGCGTCATGCAGATCGAGATTATTGGGATGCCTTTTGAAGAGGCGATCTATTCTCTCGAAATCAAGAGGGAATGGGAAGAAAAGGTCCGCTATCATTGTCCTCCTTCCATTTCCGATGACTTGAAGAAGCGTATTGAGGAAGTAGCCCTCCGGGTGTATCGCCTCCTTGACTGCAGGGATGTTTCGAGAGTGGATATCCGTGTGGGAACGGATGGAGTCCCCTATTTTTTGGAGATCAATCCTTTGCCTGGTCTTTCTCCTATCTATGGGGACCTACCCATTATGGCAAGATGCATGGGTTGGGAATATAGCCAATTGGTCAAGACGATTTTCCATCATGCCCTCAAGCGATACGGAATGATGGAATAAAGGATGAAGATGAACCATCCTGATTCTGATCTCTTTGAGATCATTTTAAGACATCTGAAGGAGGCAGTGATCTTCGCCGACATCCGGAGACGGATACAGATTTTCAATCCCGTCGCCGTTGATCTTTTTAAAGTAAAGGAAAAAAAGGCTTTAGGTGAAAAGTTAGAACGGATCATTCCATATAAAACGATCCAGAAACAATTTGAATCCGTGTATGATACCCGAGAAAGCCATCACGATATTGAACTGGCCATTCGTGTTCCGGGTTCCTCAGCCGAGGAGGCGAGACTGTTACGGTGCAGTTTCTATCCGATCTTTGATCGGACAGGAGGGTTCATCGGATGCCTGGCCACCCTTGCCGATATTACAGAAAAGGGGTTGCTTTCTCGGGAGATCAGCCAGAGCAAAGACCTCTCCACGATCGGGATGCTCGCCCGATGGATGGCCCACGAGATTCGAAATCCTCTCAGTTCTCTCAATATCAATATTGAGCTGTTAAGGGATGAACTGAGAGAAGAACTGCATCTTGCTCAGAAGGAGGAGATTCAATCACTCCTCAATTTTATCAGTTATGAGACTCTTCGCTTGGAGAACAATTTGAAAGAGTTTCTCGATTTTAACCGCCTTCCTCCCCCCAAATTTGAATGGGTCCAGCTCAATGAGGTCTTGGAATCGATCGTTCGTTTATTAAGACCCGATGCCCAGATGAAGAATGCCAGGATCGAAGTCCATTTCCAAAAAAAGATGCCTCTGGTCAAAGTGGATGTCAGTCAAATGAATTTGGCCATTTCCAATCTTCTCATTAATAGCATTCAGGCCGTTTCGGAAAGAGGAGAGATACGTCTCTTCACTCGAGCTTCGAAGAAAAATGTCTTTATCCTCGTTCAGGATAATGGCGTTGGGATTTCCAAGGAGCACCTGCCCAAGATTTTTGATTTTATGTTCAGCACCAAACCCACAGGATCAGGGTTGGGGCTTTCGATTACCAAAAAGATCATCTCGGACCACCAAGGAGAGATCACTGTGAAAAGCGAGGTGAACCGAGGGACAACCTTCAGGATCAGGCTTCCGCTCAACCCCAAAACAAACTGATCAGAATGGAATATTGGAAGGTTGGAAAAATGGAAGGATGGGTGAATAAAGAGCAGATCTTTCTTGAAAAAACATTCTTCCATCATTCCACTATTCCATCATTCCTTTAAACTTGGAACATATGGGTCAAAAAGTGATTCTTATTGTAGAGGATGATCCTCGTGTCGGAGAAAGTCTCCAGCTTCTTCTGGACAAAAAAGGGTACGCCACGCTCTTGGCATCCAACGGAAAAGAAGGGCTCCAGCTGTTTCGTCAAGAGATGGTGGACCTTGTCATTACCGATGTGGTGATGCCTAAAATGGGAGGCCTTGAACTTCTGGAGGCGGTGAAAGCCATCCGACCGGAGACCGAAGTGATTGTCATCTCTGCTCAGGGGACGATTGAAAAAGCCGTTCAGGCAATGAAATTGGGAGCCTTCGATTTTATCGAAAAACCGATCAATCCGAGAGTGATCTCCCTCTTAGTGGAAAGGGCACTGGAGAAGCAGGCGTTAATCCTTCAAAACCGAGACCTTCGCTCTCAACTGGCGGATCGCTTTCATTTCAAGAATATCATTGGAAGGAGTGAGAAGATGGTGAAGATCTTCGATCTGATCCGGCATATCGCTCCTTATGACAGTTCTGTTCTCATCATTGGGGAGAGTGGCACAGGAAAAGAGTTGATCGCCAATGCCATCCACTATCATAGTCCTCGGGCAGCGATGCCTTTTATCAAGGTCAGCTGTGCCTCGTTGAGCGAAGGCATCATCGAAAGCGAACTCTTTGGCCATGAAAAGGGAGCCTTCACTGGCGCCATTGCTTCCAGGAAGGGGCGATTTGAGTTGGCCCATCAGGGGACACTTTTCTTAGATGAAGTAGAGGATATACCATTGTCCACCCAGATCAAACTCCTCAGGGTGCTTCAGGAAGGAGAATTTGAAAGGGTGGGAGGGAACAGAACGCTTAAGGTCAATATCCGGATCATTGCAGCGAGCAATCGAGACCTTCAAGAAGCTGTTCGCCAATCCACCTTCCGGGAAGACCTCTATTATCGCCTCAATGTCGTTAATATCAAACTTCCTCCTCTTCGGGAAAGAAAAGAGGATATTCCTTTTTTAGCCCAATTTTTTATTGAGAAGTTTAATAAAAAGTATCAGATGAATGTCAAAGGCATTTCCCAGAAAGCCATGAGCCTTCTCATGGATTATTCGTGGAGCGGAAATGTGAGGGAACTGGAAAATACGATTGAATCCTCCCTGGTCATTCATACACCAGACATTTTGGACATTCAACATCTTCCCCAGGAGATAAGGGAATTTCATCAGGAACAGGAAGTGATTCCAATCAAAATCGGAACGCCCCTCGAATCCGTCGAGAGAGAATTATTAATACAGACGTTGAAAGTGACTCGTGGCAACAAGCAGAAGGCGGCAAAACTGCTTGGGATCAATGTGAGAACGATTCACCGAAAGCTGGAAGAGATACGGGGAGATGCAGGGCGTAGGAAATCGAAGATTTAGGATGACGAAAAGTCACTTTTTTTTAATGCGAACGATTCAATCATGACATTTTGGCATGCTTTTTTGGTCGAGCCTGCTTTTTTTTCGCTATCCTTCGATGTTGATACTTGAACCAGATAAAGACATAAGGAGATATGTTTTTAACTTATTGAAATAATTATATTTTATCTCAAGGAAGGGTTGAGGAAATCATGAGAAAATTGGCACAAAAATTGATGTTCTATTAGCTGTTATGAAAGAAAAGTTAAGATGGGCCTTTATTCTTGATCAGGATGAATTTGTTCGATTAAGCCTCCATAAGATGTTGAAGAAGTATGGATTCCAGGTAGAGGAGATCGAAGATCTTTCTGATTTAGAAAAAAGGAAGAAGGATGTGAAAGAGGGAATGATCCTTGCGGATCTTGATGTGGAAAGCCTTGAAAGATGGTACCCCATGATGAAAAAATGGAATGACCGATTCATTTTGATGAGTTCACAGATCGGCGAGGATTTGATTCACCATCTTAAGGCGATGGGCATTCAACATATTCTCAAAAAACCAGTGGAACCAAAGCTGTTAAGAAAAATGATTCGAGCCATGCCTTTTCCCGATGGGATTCAGCTTGCCCCATCGGTTAAACCAAGGGAGGGTTCCCGAATTGATCAGAAAGGAGGTGAAGGCAGATGAAGAAGTGGATTTTACTCTTTTTCGCAATGGTTCTGGTGGTCAACTTTGTAGCCATGGGAATTGGATGCAAAGCCAAGGCTCCTGAGAAACCAGCTGTCCAAGAGGCACCCAAACCTGCTGAAGAGGCAAAGCCAGCAGAGGCGCCTCCGGCAGAGAAACCAGCAGAAAAACCTGCTGAAGCCAAACCGGCTGAAGCTCCCAAGAAGTAAGAGTGGGGAGCCATTCCATGAGGGCTTTAGGAGGTGTTGGCGTTCTCTTTTAAAGAGGGGACGCCAACAACTGCTCCCTTCACCAAAGGGAGCTGTAGAGTGAGGTGAGGAGAAGGAGATTCATGATTTACCAGCTACACCGGAAAATAAAGAAAAGGTGCATGCCTGCTTTTGAGGACAGAGGACAATTCCTTTGGACGGGAGAGGAGGTATCGATACAGATATCTCCTCTTTTTGTTAACAAAGGATTGGATTTTTTAAGCAGGGATGCGGGAAGGAGTGAAGATGGAGCCTGCTTCAGACTCTGATTTATCTGTCCCGTTGAAGAAGACTGTAAAGCCTCTGCAACTTGCTCTCTTTCCGACTGAAGAAGAGAGGGTTGTATGTGAAACGAAAGAGACGATCCCCCCCTACTGGATGGAGGTGACGGCGAAGGAGTGGAATGATTGGAGGTGGCAGTTACGACATCGTATCACTAAACTCGATCAACTCAAAGAGATCCTTCAGTTGACCCCGGAGGAGGTCGAGGGTATCAGACATTCAAAAGGAAGACTGGCTCTGGCGGTCACGCCTTATTTTGTCAGCCTGATGGATCCCGTCAATCCCAACTGTCCGATCCGGAGACAGGCTATTCCAAGGGTTGAAGAACTCCATCTCTCAAAAAGCGATATGTTGGATCCTTGTGGGGAAGACAAAGATTCTCCTGTGCCTGGCCTGGTTCACCGTTATCCGGATCGCGTCCTTTTGCTGGTGACCGATCAATGTGCTGTCTATTGCCGATACTGCACCCGCAGGCGACTGGTGGGAAGTACGGAGCGATCGATCACCCAGGGCAATTTTGAAGAGGTCCTGAAATATTTAAAGAAAAATCGGAAAGTCCGAGATGTCCTCCTTTCAGGAGGCGACCCTCTTCTGCTTGAAAATGAACGATTAGAGGAGATTTTAAGCCGACTCAGGGCGATTCCTCATCTGGAGCTTTTGCGAATCGGGACGAGAGTTCCTGTTTCTCTACCCCAGCGCATTACTCCGGGATTGGTGAGGATGCTCAAAAAGTATCATCCCCTCATGATGTCCATCCATTTCACCCATCCTAAAGAGATCACCGATGCTGTCCGGAGGGCGTGCAATGATCTGGCCGATGGCGGGATTCCTCTGGGAAGTCAAACCGTCCTTCTGAAAGGGATTAATGATAAAACCCCGATCATGAAGAAGCTGGTTCATGAGCTTCTAAAGATTCGAGTCCGGCCTTACTATATTTATCAATGCGATTTAGCGATGGGGACTGAACATTTCAGGACCTCCGTAGCGACCGGCATTCAGATCATTGAGAAGCTCCGCGGCTATACAACGGGCTATGCCGTTCCCACCTTTGTTGTCGATGCTCCTGGAGGAGGTGGAAAAATCCCGGTAGAGCCCAATTACCTGGTGTCGAGAGAGAAAGGAAAGATGGTTTTCAGGAATTATGAGGGAAAACTTTACGAGTATCCAGAACCCAACATCATTGAATTCCGGAAACCCAAAACAGGCAGGGAAGAGAAGGTTGCATCAAAGAAAGTCATGGTTCACCCCTGATGGTCGGTGAAGTGAGAAGTTCAGGAGAAGCAGTGATGGAGCGGTCAAACATTAAAGTCGCACTTCTTTATAACCTTCCTGAACGACTTGAGAGGGGGGAGGAGAAAGACATCGTTGCCGAGGAGGCAATTCTTGAGGAGATCGGTGCCATCGAAGAGGCCATCCGGTCCAATGGATATCAGTTTTTCGTGATGGCTCTTCAAAATGAGATTGCCCCCGTTATTCACTGGTTGCAGGATCTGAAGCCGGATGTGGTCTTCAACCTTTGCGAAAGTGTTTATGGCGACTCCTGTCAGGAGATGAACATCCCTTCCTTACTGGAGCTCCTCAGAATTCCTTACACAGGTTCTCCTCCTCTTACCCTCGGTCTCTGCCAGGATAAGGGGAAGGTGAAGGACATCCTTTCCTCTCAGGGGATCCTCACCCCCCGATATAAAGTCTTTGACCACGAAGTCGGAACATTAAAAGGACATGTTTTTCCGATGATGGTTAAACCTCTTCATGAAGACGGGAGTCTCGGAATATCGCGAGAGAGTGTCGTCTATGACAACGAAGGTTTGAATCGACAGATTCGATATGTCCTCGAGAAATATCACCAACCTGCCTTAGTGGAAGAGTATGTTGAAGGCAGAGAGTTAAATGTGGGCCTGCTCGAAATGAATGGGAGAGTGATGCCTCTGCCCATTTCGGAAATTGATTATTCGGAATTTCCAGCGGGGGTTCCAAAGATCTGTGGGTATGAAGCCAAGTGGGTTGTAGGGAGCGTCGAATATGAGAAGTCGAAACCCATCTGTCCCGCTCCTCTGGATTGGGTTGTGCAGAAACAGGTGGAACATCTTGCCATTCAGGCTTTCCGACTATTTGGATGTCGGGACTATGCCCGAGTGGATATGCGGATCGACCGGAATGGGAGGATCTACCTCTTGGAGGTCAATCCCAATCCAGACATTTCCCCTCCCTCCGGCATGGCAAGAGCGATCCGCGTTCAAGGGATGAGCTACTCAGAGTTTGTTGGGAGAGTGATCGAGAAGGCGCTTCAAAGAAAAAAGTGATCCTATCTGTTTCATAATGGTTATCGGTTTTCTCCAGTCCCGTGGGTTGGCACAGGTCAGCATCACATTCCAATAACCAAATTCCAAATACCAAATCATTTCCAATTACCCAAATCTCAATAACCAGGATCCTGTTAATTTTTTAAAAAATTTTGGTCATTGGTGATTGATCTTTATTTGATTATTGGTGCTTGGAATTTGTTAATTTATTAATCAGGACGAAAATGCTACCAAAGATTATCCTTAAGAAAGGAAAAGAAAAACCCATCCTCCGGGGGCATCCCTGGGTCTTTTCAGGAGCTGTTTTCAGAACAGAAGGAGATCCCTCTCCAGGGGACATTGGAGAAGTCTATTCAAGGGATGGTCAGTTTCTGGGGATGGGTCAGATCAATCCCCACTCCCAGATCCTTCTTCGGCTGATCACAAGAAAGAAAGAGGCTCTTGATGTCTCTTTCTTTAGAAACCGGTTGCTTCAAGCCTACTCCCTAAGAGAGAGGGGATTAAAGGATAAGACGAATGCGTACCGCGTGATCAACGGTGAAGGGGACTTCCTTCCGGGATTGATCGTGGATCAATATGGAGAAACCCTCGTGCTCCAATGCTTGACAGCGGGGATGGAACGGCTAAAAGGGCTCTTCATTGACCTTCTGATTAGCCATTTTCATCCCAAAAGTATCTATGAACGGAGCGATGTCCCCGTGCGGAAGGAGGAGGGATTGGTCGAAACCAAAGGGCTCCTTTATGGAAAGGATATTGCCGAATCGATTGAGATCGAAGAGTATGGATGCCGGTTCAAAGTCGATGTGAAAAACGGACAGAAAACAGGCTTCTACCTGGACCAGAGGGAGAATCGATTGGCCCTTCAGTCTATCTCTCAAGGGAAGAAGGTCCTCGATTGTTTTAGTTATACTGGAGGTTTCTCCATCCATGCAGGGTTTGGGGGAGCCAGAGAGCTTACCCTGATCGACTCATCCGAAGAGGCTCTGAAAAGGGCAGAAGAACATTTTTTCCTCAATCAAATGAATCGGATTCCCTTGCGTCTGATCAAAGGAGATGCTTTTGACGTGATGCGAGGACTGGAACCAGATTATCATATTGTCATTCTTGATCCTCCTCCTTTTGCTAAGAAGAAAACCCATCTTCCGAACGCTTCGAGAGGATATAAGGATCTCAATCTGCAGGCTTTTCGTTTGCTCAAAGGGGAGGGCCTTCTCTTTACTTACTCCTGCTCCCATTACATGGATTGGGACCTCTTCCAGAAAATCATTTTCGCCGCAGCGGTGGATGCAGGGAGAAAGGTACAACTCCTTGCCCGAAGGGGGCACCCTATGGATCACCCTGTAGATCTTTCCCATCCCGAAGGCGAATACCTCAGAGGCATGGTCTTAAGGGTATTATGATTTAATATGAAGGGGGCCCCATGGGGTTGGTTCCTCTAAGGTAACGTTTAAGGACCTCCAGAATAAATTCTGATATACCGAGTCAACTTTCTCCACGGAGAATTTTCCCAAAATCAGTCTGAGCACCTTCTCCTTGACCCTTCTATGAGATTTAGTTAATATAATACGCTAATCAGTTAGTCATTACTCGTAACATCGGGCAGTCAAAGAAAAAACAATTGAGTGAAAAGACGATAAGACGCTGGGACTAAGATGATTGATTTCTTAGGGGACTGGAAGAGAACGGATTATTGCGGAGGACTTCGGCAGGAGGATGTGGGACGATCCGTCACCCTTCTGGGCTGGGTTCAGAGGAGGAGGGACCTCGGAGGCCTTATCTTCATCGAGGTGAGAGACCGGTATGGCCTTGTCCAGGCGGTCTTCAATCCCGAATGGAGTCCCGAAGCCCATGAAAAAGCGCAGCATCTCAGGAGTGAATATGTTGTTGGCATCAGGGGTGAGGTGGTTAACAGACCAGAGGGAACCGCCAACCCGAAATTAGACACAGGTGAAATCGAGGTGGTGGTCAAGGAACTGAAGATTCTGAATGTGTCGAAAACGCCTCCCTTTCTGATCGAAGATGAGGAGAAGGTAGATGAGAATGTTCGACTCAAATACCGATACCTCGATTTAAGAAAGCCTTGGTTACAGAGAAATCTCATCCTCAGACACCAGCTGGCCAAAGCGGTGAGACATTATTTCGATGGACTCGGTTTTATAGAGGTCGAAACGCCGATGCTCACCAAATCCACTCCGGAAGGAGCAAGGGACTTTCTCGTTCCCAGCCGACTCAGCCCTGGCCATTTCTATGCTCTGCCACAGTCTCCGCAGCTTTTTAAACAGATCCTGATGGTGGCAGGTTATGATCGTTACTTTCAGATCGTGAAATGTTTCAGAGATGAAGACCTTCGTTCAGACCGGCAGCCGGAGTTTACCCAGATTGATGTAGAGATGTCTTTTGTCACGGTCGAAGACATTCAGAGAACAATGGAGGGGTTGATGGTTCATCTCTTTAGAGAGGTGATGGGGATAGAACTTCGGACACCTTTTCCGATCCTGAGTTACGAGGAAGCTATGGATCGGTATGGTTTAGACAAACCGGACATTCGGTTTGGCTTAGAATTGAAGAATCTCTCAACGATTTTTAAAGATTCCACTTTCAAAGTGTTTCAGGATGCCCTTCATCAAGGGGGGATCATCAAGGCCCTCAATGTGAAAGGGGGGGGTGCCTTTTCCCGCAAGGAGATCGAGGACTTCACCCGTTTTGTTTACGACTATGGGGCAAAAGGATTGATCTCTGCGAAAGTGGGCCGGGAAGGATGGCAGTCGGTTATACAAAAATCGATGACTGAACAGCAGCGAAGATCTGTCGAAGAAGCGATGGGTGTGTCTGAAGGAGATCTCCTGCTCTTCATCGCTGGTCCTTCAAAGGTGGTCAATCAATCGTTGGCCAATCTTAGACTCCATCTTGGCAAGAGATTGGGACTCATTCCCGAAGAGAAATACCAATTTGTCTGGATCCTCGACTTTCCCTTGCTCGAATACGATGAGTCAGAGAAAAGGTATGTGGCGGTGCATCATCCTTTTACAGCACCGAAGGACGAGGACATTCCTCTGTTGAAAGATCATCCAGAGCGGGTGAAAGCAAAAGCATACGACCTTGTATTGAACGGTTCTGAAATCGGAGGAGGAAGTATCCGAAACCATCTGAAGGAAGTGCAATCCCTCGTCTTTGAGAAGCTCGGGATGGATGAAGAGGAAGCCAAGCAGAGGTTCGGCTTTCTGCTCGAAGCCCTCGAATACGGAACTCCCCCTCACGGCGGAATTGCTTTTGGCTTCGACCGGCTGGTCATGATTCTCAGCCATTCAGAGTCGATCCGGGAAGTGATTGCCTTTCCAAAGACTCAGAAGGGCACCTGTCTCATGACCGATGCCCCTTCCCGGGTGGATTCGAAACAGCTGGATGAGCTTTGGATCAAATTGAAAATATAATTGATTGAAAGGAGTCCAAATGGCTATCACCAAAAAGAAGAAGGCTTTTCAAGGGAAAGCCACCAATATTCAGTTTCCCTTGCTCGATATCCAGGAACCGAATCTTTACAGACATATTTTCCCCTATGATGAGGTCTGTAAGATTGAATTCGACAACCGATTTGTCTTTATCGATCCTCCAGAGGAGATTTTTATCACTGACACCACCTTCCGCGATGGCCAGCAGGCAAGGCCTCCCTATACGGTTGAACAAATTGTTGACCTCTATGAGATGCTCCACAAGTTAGGAGGTCCCAATGGAGTGATCCGCCAGTGTGAATTCTTTCTATACAGCGAGAAGGATAAGGAAGCCTTGCGAAGGTGCCAGGAGAGAAATTATCGCTATCCAGAGATCACCGGATGGATCCGCGCTGCCAAAGAGGATTTTAAACTGGTAAAAGAGATGGGCTTGAAGGAAACTGGCATTCTCACATCGGTTTCAGATTACCACATCTTTTTAAAATTGAAGAAGAATCGCAGGGTGGTCTTGAGAGAGTATCTCTCGATCGTCTCTTCGGCACTGGATTTAGGAATTATTCCGAGATGCCATTTTGAAGATGTGACGCGTGCCGATATTTATGGGTTCTGTGTTCCTTTTGCTCAGGATATCATGCGTCTCTCTGAGGAGGCAAAACTTCCCGTCAAGATACGACTGTGTGACACCCTTGGCTATGGAGTGACCTACCCCGGTGCGGCCCTGCCCAGAAGTGTTCCGAAGATTGTTCGGGCCATGATCGATGATGCCGGAGTGCCTTCAGAGTATCTTGAATGGCATGGCCATAACGATTTTTACAAGGCATTGACCAATGCGACCACTGCCTGGCTGTATGGATGTTCCGCTGCCAATGGAACCTTATTGGGGTTTGGTGAGAGGACCGGCAATGCTCCCATTGAAGGGTTAATCATTGAGTATATCAGCCTGATGGGACACGATCATGGAATTGATACGACCATGATTACCGAGATTCGAAATTACTTTGAGCGAAATATCGGTTATCAAATTCCGCCCAGTACCCCCTTTGTGGGTGCCAATTTCAATGCGACCAGCGCAGGGATCCATGCCGATGGGATTCTGAAGAACGAAGAGATCTATAATATTTTCAATACGGCAAAGATCCTCAACCGACCCATCTCAATCTCGGTCAATGATAAATCAGGGTTGGCTGGGATTGCCCAGTGGATCAATTCTCATTTCTCCCTGACAGGAAAAGACCGAATCGAAAAGACTCATCCGGGGGTGGCGAAGATCAATCGCTGGGTGACCAAACAGTATGAAGAAGGGAGAACGACAGCCATCTCCGATCAGGAGATGGAAAAGGTGACGCGCAAATACCTGCCGGAGATCTTCATCTCTGAATTCGATATGTTAAAAGCAAGAGCGAGAGAGATGGCCTACCACATTATCGAACGGGTCATTGAGGAACCGGGGATGAAGTCGATGCAACCCGAACAGATCGAACCCATTTTGCAATCTCTGGTGGATGAATATCCGTATCTTCAATACGTCTATGTGGTCAATATCCATGGTATCAAGATCACACGGACCATTTGCCAACCTGTCGATCAATCCAAGTTTGCCCACGTCGGCGTGGGAGAGGATTACTCAGACCGCTCCTGGTTTATTGCACCCTTGAAGGATGGTAAAATTCATGTGACAGATCTTTATTCTTCGAAACACACCGGGGCTCTCTGCATCACTCTTTCAGGGCCCATCCGAAATGAGATGGGAGAGATCAAAGGGGTCCTGGGTATGGATATCCGGTTTGAGGATTTGACGAAAAGCGAAGGAGAATAGACAGTCAGAGAGTCAAATCTCCGATCACGTAGCGAGACTCGTCTTCCAAAACTTTAGACTCAAGTACCCAGCATCAAACTTGGCGTTTTGATACGAGCCTCTTTGCCCTTCACCGTTTGACTATCAATTCAAGGAGATCCTTTACCGTAACTTTAGCCCAAGAACAGGAGAGAATTTAAAAAAAGATGATTCTTTCGGAGACCTTAAAAAAAGCGAGCAAGTTATTTCCTCAAAAACAAGCTATTCTCTGCGGGGAGAAGCGGTGGACTTATAAGGAATTTCATGATCGAATCAATCGGCTCTCCTGCTGCCTCCAATCCTTCGGTATTCGTAAGAATGATAAGGTGGCGATTCTGCTTCCCAACTGTCATACCTTTTTAGAGGCCTATTATGGAATCTCACAGATTGGAGCCATTTCTGTTCCCATCAATATTCGACTTTCACCTGGAGAGATCGCTTTCATTCTTGAGGACTCGGAGTCCAAGATATTAATCTCAGATCCGGCCTATCAAAAACAGATCGATCCCATTCGGGAGAAGATAATTGGGGTGAAGAAAATTCTCTGGACCGGGGAGGGAGTGGATGTGGGAAAAGGTCGAGATCTGCCCTACGAAAAGGTCCTTCTTCAGGGGGATTTCGGGACTCCCTCTGAGCCTCCTCTTACCGATGATGATATTGCTCAAATTTATTACACCAGCGGGACGACAGGCCGTCCTAAAGGGGTAATGCTTTCCCATAAGAATGTTACCACCCACGCTTTGGGAACGATCGCAGAAATCCATCTGACCGATGAGGATGTCTGGATTCATGTCGCCCCTCTCTTTCACCTCGCTGATGCCTGGGCAACTTGGGCCATCACATGGGTGGGAGGAACCCATGTTCTGGTGAGAGAGTTTGATGTGAAAACCGTGCTCGAGACGATCGAGAAGGAGAAAGTTACCCTGACCAACCTCATTCCAACTATGCTCAACCTGATGGTCAATCATCCGGAGGTTGGAAAATTCGATTACAGCAGTTTAAGAGTCCTTCTTAGTGGAGGAGCGCCCATCGCGCCTGAAGTGGTCCGAAAGATTGTCGAAACCTTCAAATGTGATTACATCCAAACTTATGGGATGACAGAAACCAGCCCCTATCTCACCCTCTCTCTCTTAAAAGGCCATTTAAAACGATTGTCTGAAAAAGACCAGTTGAGATTCAAATCGAAAACAGGGAGGGAATTTATCGCGGTGGAATTGAAAGTGGTGAATGAAAAAGGGGAAGAGATTAAAAAGGATGAGAGAGAAGTCGGTGAGATCATTGTCAGAGGGGATATCGTGACCCGTGGATACTGGAAGCTTCCGGAGGAGACGGCGAAATCGATCCGAAATGGCTGGCTCTATACGGGAGACATGGCCGTGATGGATGAAGAAGGGTATGTCACCATTGTTGATCGCAAGAAAGATATGATCCTCACCGGAGGAGAGAATGTTTATTCTACTGAAGTTGAGAATGTCCTTTATATGCATCCGGCAATCCTCGAGTGTGCCGTGATTGGTGTACCCGATGAGAAATGGGGGGAAGCGGTTAAAGGAATTGTCGTCTTGAAACCTGGTCAACATGCCACCGCCGAAGAAATTATCCAATTCTGCAAAGAACATATTGCCCACTACAAGGCTCCTAAATCCATAGACTTTTTGGATGCCCTTCCAAGAACTGGATCAGGAAAGATCCAGAAGAAGGAACTGAGAGATCCCTACTGGAAAGATTACGAAAAGAAGGTACACTGATGAAGAGCCTGTCTTTTAGGAATCCCAAAAGGATTCGGAGTACCTCCCCTTTGCTCATCGATACCTTCTTGATTCGCCATGCTCTTTTTATGGTCCCTTGAGCTTCGATCCAATGGCTTATACCTCTGAACTCAAAGATTTGATCAAATGTGTGGAGGAGACCCGACCCCGTCGATTAACAAAAAAGAGGGGTGGTTGGGAGTTCCCCAGACTGAGCCTTGCTGAAAAGGAGAACCGGCTCAAGCAATTTCATCCTTCCTATAAAGAGGGATCTTTAAGAGAGCTGAAGGTGGGTGCCAGCAAGGGTTATTCCGTTCCCCCTGAGATGTGTGAGATCTTGGAATCCTGGAGTCGTGTTGATCCAGATCAAATAGACCTTTCGAGGATTGCCTATGAGACCGACGTCCTCATTATTGGAGGGGGAGGGGCGGGGACGGCAGCCGCCCTCACGGCTCAGGACGCAGGTGCCCGGGTGGTGATCGCCACGAAACTGAGGCATGGCGATGCGAATACGATGATGGCCGAAGGTGGCATTCAGGTAGCGTCTCAACCCGGCAAAGATTCTCCTTATTATCATTATCTTGATACGATCGGAGGAGGACATTTCAAAAACGTTCCTGAACTGGTGTACACTCTTGTGACCCAGGCCCCTTCCATCTTGAGCTGGCTGGAAGGGCTGGGAGCACTGTTCGATAAAAACCCGGACGGCAGTTTTAAGATCTTTCATCTGGGAGGCACGAGCCGAAAAAGAGTTCATGTGGCTTCAGACATTACTGGTGCGGAAATCATGCGAACCCTTCGAGATGAAGCAAGGAACAGAGAGGGGATCGAGGTGCTGGAATTTCAACCGGCCGTTGAATTGATCCTGAATGAAAAGGGGGACTGTTCAGGTGCGCTGCTCTACAATCTTGAAACGGAAGAGTATCTCATTGCAAAAGCAAAAGCCGTCGTCCTTGCCACTGGTGGATCAGGACGGCTTCATATTGGTGGATTTATGACGACCAATCATTATGGTGCCACAGGAGATGGACTCGTCCTCGGCTACCGTGCGGGCTTGGAACTCTGTTTTCTCCATACGACCCAATATCATCCGACAGGAGCCATCTATCCCGAACAAGCAGAAGGCCTGCTGATTACTGAAAAATTCAGAGGGGCAGGTGCTCACCTTCTCAATATGGATGGGGAACAGTTCGTCTTTGAAAGAGAACCACGGGATGCTTGTGCCTCTTCGATTATTCGAGAGTGTGTGGAAGTGGGTAAAGGGATATCTACCCCCACAGGAAAGGTGGGCGTCTGGCTGGATACGCCGATGATTGACCTTCTTCATGGAGAAGGTGCGTTAATCAAAAATTTTATCGGAAAGTATAAGATTTTTAGAAGATATGGAATAGATATTACCAAAGAACCGATCTTGATTTATCCGACCCTACACTACCAGAATGGAGGCTTAAAATTTAATGCCCATGGGGAAACGGCAATCCGCGGACTCTTTGCCGCTGGTGAGGTGACAGGCGGGGTCCAGGGAGAGAACCGCCTCGCTGGCAATTCGCTCCTGGATGTCCTGGTGTTTGGACGGATTGCAGGAAGGAATGCAGCCCTTTATGCAAAAGAAAAGGCTCAAGAAAGCCGTCTCACCCTCGATCATGTAAGGCACTTCCATCAAGAATTGAAGCGGATGGGTGTTGATCGAAGAAAGATCTCACCTGTCCTCCTCCCAGACTATTCAAACCCGATCGTTAAGGCCAAACAGCTAACGACGGAATATCAAGGTACCCTCAGGTAACGAGATGAGCATCACCCAGGGTCTGGCAAGATATTGCGATGAGATGAAGTTTCGTCAGCTTCCAGCTGAAGTCGTCGATCGGGCAAAGTACCTTTTTCTTGACTTCATTGGTGCTGTCTGTTGCGGTTCTGGAGCGGATTCTTCAAAAAGAATGTATCATCTCGTCAGAGAGATGGGGCAGGGGAAGGGAGTTCTCATCGGTACAAAAGAAAGAGCTCCTTTTCTTTACTCAGCCCTTGCCAATGGGACAGCGGGTCATGCGATGGAGATGGATGATGTCAACAATGCATCCTCATTGCATCCAGGGGTTGTCATTTTTCCCTCTGCCCTGGCTACCAGCGAGATGATCGAGGCCACTGGCAAGAGAATGATTGAAGCAGTAGTGCTGGGTTACGAAGTCATGATTCGCCTCGGTAAAGCTTTGGGGCCTAAAAATAGCTATGAAAGGGGATTCCATCCAACAGGGATATGTGGAACCTTTGGATCGAGCGTCACAGCCTCGAAGCTCATGAGTCTCAACGAAGAGAGAATCGCCAGCGCCATGGGGATTGCTGGAAGTCAGGCTTCAGGCTCGATGGAGTTTTTAGCTCAGGGCGCATGGACCAAGCGATTCCATGCAGGCTGGGCAGCTTATAGCGGGATGATTGCTTCTCTGCTCGCACGGAAGGGATTTAGAGGGCCTACTTCGATCATTGAAGGGAGGGATGGATTCCTCCACGCTTATTCCTCGAGAGCCGACGCAAGTAAGATTTTGGAAGGAATCGGTTCCGGATTTGAGATCCTCCGCACCTCTGTAAAACCTTATGCTTGCTGTCGTTACATGCAGCCTCCCATAGATGCCCTTCTGAAAATCGTCAAGGAGAATGACCTCAAACCGGATCAAATTGAGAAAGTGAGTCTGGGGCTCCTGAGCCCAGGCACCTCCCTGATTGCTGAACCAGCAGAGATAAAATATCGTCCCCAATCGATTGTCGATGCCCAATTCAGTATGCCTTTTGGGGCAGCCGTTTCACTTCTTTACCGAAAGGCTGGCTTGAGGGAGTTCCAAATTTCCAGGATCCAATCTGAAGAAGTGAAACAGATGATGAAAAGGGTGAAATGTCAGGTCGATCCTGAACTGGATCGGACCTTTCCAGATCAATGGTGTGGCACTGCAGAAATTTTGACCAAGGATGGAATACGTTTTTTTACAAAGATCGAATATTGTAAGGGTGATCCTGAAAATCCTTTATCCTGGGATGAATTGATCGAAAAGTTTCATGATCTGAGTCGCAACAGGATGACCAAAAAGAAACGCCTCAAGATTGTCGATCAGGTCAGGCATCTGGAGGAGGTTCGAAATGTGAGGCAATGGTCTCCGGTTCTTCTCGGAGACAGATAATCGGGATGAGATTGCCAATGTCCCATGGAACATTTGAGTCAGAAAGGAGGAAAGAATGACTGACAGGGATTGCCATTGTGCTCAATGTGTGGTGGTGGAAAAAATCTGCAGGCAGGAGAAAGGAAAAGGGCCGTCGTTCTGCCCCACGAAAAAGAAAGGTCCTATCATCGATGAAGCGCTAAAAAGATATGATGATCCTGAAGTGAAAGATTTTGCACGCATGGCGTCTATTCAGGAAGGGGCTTGTTATGTTGAGAGAGATGCCAAACCCTTTGTGATGGTTCCCACCAAAAGCAGGGTGGAAGAATTGATCGAGTTCTCAAGGAGAATGGGTTACAAAAGGCTCGGGTTGGCATTTTGCGGGGGATTAGCCTTTGAGGCATCGATTCTTGCTGAGATTTTAAAAAAGCAAGGATTCGAAATAATTTCGGTGTCATGTAAAGTGGGAAGAATTCCCAAAGAGAGAATTGGTATTAAAGAGGAAGAAAAGGTTCAGATTGGCACATTCGAATCGATGTGTAACCCGATTGCTCAAGCCATGATATTGAATGATGCAAAAACGGATTTCAATGTTTTGCTGGGGCTCTGTCTCGGGCATGAGTGTATATTTTTAAAGTACGTTGATGGATTCACAACGGTTTTTGCTGTAAAGGATAGAGTCACCGGGCATAATCCCATGGCAGCTCTCTATACCTCACAAACTTACTATCAACGATTAATGAAACGGACTATTGGCGAGATGAAAGATGGGATAGAGGAAGAAAAGTAATTTGCCATTATCATATTGCGTCGGATCGAGGAGAGAGGAGAAACAAAAATCCCTATGTTTCGATGAAGATTGGATATTTATTGTGATTCCAATCTATTTGCCATCTGTCCCGAAATCCATAAATTGAAAGTTTACTTGAGAATTTAAAATTTCCCTTGACATTTTCTTTTAAAAGCGTTAACGTTAACGCAAGTCATACTCATAAAGAAAGGAGGTTGATTCACTCATGGAAGGGATGGATAAAATGCCAAAGAAGGCAATCGGGATAACGGATACAACATTCCGAGATGGACATCAATCGAATTTGGCCACTCGGTTGAGAACAGAGGATATGATTCCCATTGCTGAGGAGTTGGATCAAGCAGGTTTTCACTCAGTAGAAGTATGGGGAGGGGCGACTTACGATGTCTGTCACCGTTTCTTGGGGGAGGACCCATGGGAGAGGGTGAGGATACTGAAGAAAAGAATGCCCAAAACGCCCTTTCAAATGCTTCTTCGCGGGCAAAACCTGGTGGGTTATCGTCATTACGCAGATGATCTGGTTGAGGTCTTCGTTGAAAAGTGTGCGGAAGTGGGTATCGATATCTTTCGCGTTTTTGATGCCGTCAATGATGAGAGAAATTTCGAAACCGCTTTTAAGGTAATCAAACGATGCGGGAAACACATTCAAGGAACCATCTGCTATTCTTTAACTGAGACACGGATGGGAGGGCCCATCTACCATCTCAATTATTATCTGGAAAAGGCAAAAATTTTAGAAGCCATGGGTGCGGATTCTCTCTGTATCAAAGATATGGCTGCTCTCATCGCACCTTATGATGCTTACGAATTAATCAAAGGATTGAAGCAAACAGTGAAGATACCCATCCAGCTTCACACTCATTACACCAGCGGCATGGGAACGATGACCTATCTGAAAGCGATTGAGGCGGGGGTGGATGTGGTCGACACAGCTCTTGCCCCTTTTGCCCTTCGTTCCTCCCAACCTGCAGTGGAACCCCTGCTGGTAGCCCTCCAGGGAACCCCCTGGGATCCCAAAATCGATCTTTCGAAACTGCTGAAGATTGGAGAACATCTGGAAAGTATCGCTCCCAAGTATCGTGATTTCTTAGATACCACCAAGATGTCCGTGATTGATACAGGCGTTCTGAGACACCAGATTCCGGGGGGTATGATTTCAAATATGGTAAGCCAGCTCAGGCAACAGAATGCTCTCCATCGGATTTCAGAGGTTTATGAAGAGCTGCCAAAAACCCGTAAAGATTTGGGGTACCCCCCTCTGGTCACCCCTACTTCACAGATCGTTGGCGTCCAGGCCGTCCTGAACGTCCTCTTTGGCCGTTATAAGATGGTTTCCAAAGAGACTCAGGATTATGTCTATGGTCTCTATGGTAAACCTCCAGTACCCATATCGGACGAGATCAAAAATCTCGTTCTAAAGGGATATAAGAGAGGCAAAGAACCCATTACCTGCCGTCCCGCAGATATCCTTGAGCCGGAATTAGAAAGGGTGAAGGAAGAGACGAAAGGGTTGGCCAGGGATATCTATGATGTCCTGATCTATGCCCTCTTTCCTCAGACAGGAGCCCAATTTTTAAAGTGGAAGTATGGTTTAGAGCCAATGCCAGATAAGGTCAAACCTAAAACGATGGAAGATGTGAAACGGGAAGATGAGGCCATTGCCAAAGCCAAGGCCGAGGCTCAAAAGAAATAATCTGATCGAGGGGGAAAGGCGACCAGGAAGCCCTTCCCCCTTCCTCTCAAATCGATGAACAAGAAAGTCAATATCAAAGATATTGCCAGACTTGCCGGTGTCTCCCATACTACCGTTTCCAGAGCCCTCAATAACAAATCGCGCATCCGTCAAGAAACGAAAGAGAAGATCCTTGCTATTGCAAAAGAATTAGGTTATCGACCTAACCTGATTGCCCGGAGTCTGGTGATGAGGCGAAGCAAAACGCTGGGACTTGTCATCACCAACATTTCCAATCCCTTTTACACGGAATTAGCACAAGGGATTGAGAAGACAGCTGCCCGATTGGGATATAACATTATTCTCTGTAGCACCCAGTCCAATATCTCCATTGAAAAACAGTATATCGAAATGTTGCGGAGTAAGGGAGTAGATGGGATCATCTTTTCTTCAGCTCATATAGAAGACCCCAACATTGTGGCTTTGGCTGAAGAGCGGTTTCCGATCATCTTGGTCAACCGGAGAACCTATCATCCCCTTGTGAAAGAAAGGATTGATTATATTGGGGTGGATAATATTCTGGGGGGATATGTGGCAGTGGAACATCTGATCAGGCTGGGACACGAAAGAATAGGGGTGATCGGTGGTTCATCAGAATCTTCGGTCGGGATTGAACGTCTGGAGGGAGGGAAAAAAGCTCTCCAGAATTATGGACTCAAGCAGACAGAGGAATATTTCATCGAAGGAAATTTCTTGAAAACGTCGGGGTATGAGGGGGGGAAACGATTTTTGGATATGCCGAAAAAACCCACCGCAGTCTTTGCGACCAACGACTATATGGCTCTCGGAGTGTATCAAGCTTTCCTCGAAACAGGCCTCCGGATTCCAGAAGACATCGCTCTGGTTGGATTCAATGACATCGAATTCATAGCCATGAAGGGTATTGAGCTGACAACGATTGGCCAGAAAAAGTTTGAAATGGGAGCCATTGCCGTTGAGCGCTTGGTGGAAAGAATTGAAAAGGGCGATGAGCCTTTTCCAGCCAAAGAGATTCTGCTGGAGCCTGAATTGATCATCCGCAGGACCTGCGGTTTTCATCTGAGAGGATATCAATTCCAATCGAAACGACTGGAAGGGTGTGAGGGGAAAGAAGGATTCATTCCTTAAGAAAGCTTTACACATCATCAAAAATAATAGAGGAGGGAATGTTATGGCCAGAAAGAAGATATCAATCATTGGAGCAGGATTTGTTGGAGCAACCGCAGCCCACTGGGCCGCGTCAAAAGAGTTGGGCGATATCGTTTTAGTTGACATTTTGGAGGGGATCCCACAAGGGAAGGCTCTCGATCTTTTTGAGGCATCGCCTATCGAGGGGTTTGATGCAAACGTGGTCGGTACCAACAGCTATGAGGAGACCAAAGGCTCGGATATCGTCGTCATCACCTCAGGAGTCCCAAGAAAACCAGGTATGAGTCGAGAGGATCTGCTCGACATTAATCGTAAGATCGTCGAATCTGTGGTCGCGGAGGTCGTGGCTAAATCTCCGAATGCCATCCTCCTCATGGTCACCAACCCGCTGGACACAATGACCTACTTAGCCCTTAAAAAGAGCGGCTTGTCCAGGGAAAGGGTGATTGGAATGGCAGGTGTTCTGGATACAGCACGTTATCGTGCCTTTATTGCCATGGAGTTAGGGGTCTCTGTGGAAGATATTCAGGCGATCTTATTGGGAGGACATGGTGATGAGATGGTTCCTCTTCCGAGATATACCACGGTGAGTGGAATTCCGCTTTCCCACTTTCTTCCAAAGGAGAAGATTGATCAGTTAGTAGAAAGGACTCGGAAGGGAGGAGGAGAGATCGTCAATCTTCTTAAAACCGGAAGCGCCTTCTATGCTCCTTCAGCAGGTGTGATCCAAATGGCAGAAGCCATTCTCAAGGACAAGAAGAGGATACTTCCATGCTGTGTCTACCTGAATGGGGAGTATGGATTAAAAGATATCTGTTTTGGAGTTCCCGTGAAGTTAGGAGAAAAGGGCGTCGAAAAGATTATCGAACTGAATCTAACCGAGGAAGAGAAGAGTCTGGTTGCCAAATCTGCGGAGAGCGTCAAAAAGAGCATTTCTGAGTTGAAATTGTAGAGCATCAACTTCGAAAGGTTGAGTGACCTATCATGGATATAGGGTCACTCGGGGCTTTCACCCTGAATGGAGATGGAACATGCGTGAGGTGGATGTCAGATGGATCACCGAGAAAGTAAAGGATCTCTGTATGGAAGCCAACACAGACCTTGGAGAGGATGTGCTCCAGGCATTTGACCGGGCAATACAAAAAGAGGAGTCCCCCCTCGGAGTGGAGATTTTAAAGGAGTTAAAGGAGAATGCACGCATTGCGAAAGAAGAGAAGGTGGCTATCTGCCAGGACACCGGTTTTGCAGTGGTCTTCATCGAATTGGGGCAGGAGGTTCATCTGGTCGGTGGAGGTTTAAAAGAAGCCGTCGATGAAGGCGTTCGCCAAGGCTATCGTGAGGGTTATCTCCGAAAGTCGATCTGTCATCCCTTCACTCGTGCCAATACCGGTGACAACACCCCCGCAATCCTCCATACAGAGGTTGTCCCGGGTGATCGGGTGAAGATCACGGTGGCGCCTAAAGGTGGGGGAAGTGAGAATATGAGCCGG